>Ga0233437_1000137_pt1 | contig 184864 bp, 157 predicted proteins | sample SI_122_August201_FD_182714 | JGI IMG/M metagenome (GOLD analysis project Ga0233437, IMG submission 182714) | Seawater microbial communities from Saanich Inlet, British Columbia, Canada - SI_122_August2016_200_MG | ecosystem: Environmental > Aquatic > Marine > Inlet | place: Canada: British...
TAATAGTGCCGAAAATTTGCCTTCTCCCCGGCTGTCTGAATTCCAAGCGCCGGATCGCATCGCAGGGGCCTGCAACCTGACAATTATAGATCAATCAAATCTTTTTTTTAAAAAACTGTCAATGATTTCTTTAGATCTTTCAGCAGAATACTGCTCCCAATCAGAGGTTATAAAACGGAAATTGAGATTTTATGGAATGGTACAATTTAAGGGATTATACCCTTTTTTAAAACGTTTAAAGCACCCTGAATTTTGAATTACCAGTTCTCCAAGGGATCGTTCAAAAATAACTTCACATAATCTATTTGCAAAAGTCCTAAAATCGCTGGACATTTTGCAAACAAAATGTGAACTAATTTTTGAGCCGACCCTGAGGGATCGTACAAAAATAACTTGGCATAAGCTGCCCGCAAAAGTCCCTAAAAGACCGGACATTTTGCTGACAGAATGCCAAGTTATTTTTGAGCCAACCCTGAGGTACTTTTTATTTTTGATGACAAGCCTTCTCATTTCAGAAACAAGTTGTGCGAACAAGGTTGATTTGATAAATTAAGTCCTTAAATCCAAGCTATAAGTCTGCCGACTGCTAACAGGACCGCCTATTGAAAACCTGATCAAACTGCTGCAGACCGTCCTTGAATATCCGTCTTTAGTGTCTGCATGATAAACGCCAAAGGGATACTGGCAGGCATATTAAAGGGAGTTTTAGCCAATTTATCAAAGAGAGAGGATCGACCATGTCAAATAATCAATCAAATGAAGATTTTGTAGGCGCAAATAAGTACATCCTGGACAGTGAGCTGGCACAAATCGTCAACGTCTCCATGAAACTTGAAATGCCGCTTCTGCTTAAGGGCGAACCCGGCACAGGCAAAACGATGCTGGCCCATGCCATCGCAGAAAACCTGAAAATGCCGCTGATTGTTCTCAATGTCAAATCCAGTATGAAGCTCATCGAAACGCTATACCAATATGACACACTCACTCGCTTGAATGACAGTCGATTTGGGGATTCTACGAGAAATGTAAGTGACATCAATGACTACCTCAAGATGGGGAAGATCGGTCAAGCGTTTACAGCCGACCAGAAAGTGGTGTTGCTCATCGATGAAATTGACAAGGCCGACACAGATTTCCAGGACGATATGTTGGATGTGCTGGACCAGATGCAGTTTGACATCATTGAGGTCGACCGGACCGTCACTACCAAGCACCGACCTATCTTTATCATTACATCAAATGCCAAGAAAGACCTCTCTGATCCCTTTTTGGGCCGGTGTAACTTCCATCATATTGCCTTTCCTGATCCAAAAATGATGCGGAAAATCATCGATGTTCACTTTCCGGATCTCAATACGAAACTGGCTGAAAACGCCATTGAGACTTTTTATAAACTGCGTGAGCTCGAAAGCATCGAAAAGCGACCGGCAACCAGAGAACTGATCAATTGGATCCGGGCCCTGAATTCCGATCCCGAATTCAATGGTGGTGATATCATCAAAAAGGAAGTTCCATTTCTGGGTGTCTTGTTCAAAAAAAGCCATGATTTTGCAAGGGCATCCAACACTTCCAAACGTACCCGCTCTTATTAAGCCAAACTGCTGGAGGCAAAGAAGATGTTTATCAACTTTTTTTACACCCTAAAAGAGGTGGGGATCGCTATCAGTCCAACCTCTTTTCTGACATTGCAAAAGGCACTGAGCAATGGACTGATTAATTCGTTGGATGATTTTTATACCACTGCCAGAGCGATCCTGGTGAAGAGCGAGCGCTATTTTGACCTCTATGATCAGGTTTTTGCCCACCACTTCAAAGGGGTGGAACTGCCGGACTATGAAAGCATGGAGCTGGATGAGATCGCAAAGGCCATGTTGGACCAGTGGTTGAAGGATCCCAAAGAACTGGCTGATGCTTTGGGTATTGATGAATCCCAGATGAAAAATCTGACTCCGGATGAACTGGTTGAATATTTCAAGGAGCGCCTCAAAGATCAAAAAGAGAGGCATGAGGGCGGCAGTAAATGGATAGGAACGGGTGGAACTTCGCCTGTGGGTAACTCCGGTCACCATCCCGGCGGAATGAGAATCGGGGGTGTCTCCAGAAATAAGTCTGCAGTGAAGGTTGCTGGAGAAAGAAGATACAAGGATTATTCAGGTGACGCACCACTGACAAATGCTTCCATCGGAGAAGCGCTGAAGCGTTTGCGGAACCTGGTTCCATCGGGACCAAAGGATAATATCAATATAGATAAAAGTATCTACCAGACCGTAAAAAACGGTGGTGAAATTGAGATTGAGTTTGATCGCAGCTTGAAAGACCGCCTCAAGGTTCACCTGATGATCGACAACGGTGGCTGGTCAATGGATCCATTTATTCCCGTCGTGCAAACTCTTTTTGATTACTCCAGGGCCCAGTTCAAAGACCTGAGGACCTATTTTTTTCATAACACCCTTTATGAAAAAGTCTGGCAGGATCCGAGGCGCTATAATAAGGAACAGATTGTAGACGAATTTATTCGCTTCGATCCGGAAACCCGTTTCATCTTTGTGGGGGATGCCAGTATGGCGCCTCACGAACTTATGACGATGAACGGGTCTATTTACGCTTTTGAAACCAGCGGAAAACCCAGTATCGAGCGGTTGATGTACATTGCCGATAATTTCCCCCACACTGTCTGGCTCAATCCGGTTCCTAAGCATTTATGGAACTACACTCAGACTATCTCAGCCATCAGCAGCGTTATCGAAATGTTCCCCCTGTCCTTGGACGGCCTTGAAGCTGCTGTTGCGCATCTGATCAAAAAGTAGCCAGTGCGCTCAACCGGGCAGATGGTTTTTCTCGATTATTCCCCCTTTCAAAAGGAGGAATAATCGAAGATGGGACGACACTCCGCTGCCAGAAAATCTCAATCGTTCTTTGGCTTTTTTAGCTGAAATATGGGGTTGCACAAGGGGGATAATTGGGATAAACAGTAAACATATGTACGTTTTTATGTTTGGTAATCGACCTCCCTCATCGCAATGAAAAAGCTCAAAAACTTTATTGACACACGATTCGAAGACAATATCAAGGCCTATAAAAAACTGGAAGAACAGGCCGGATCGTTTTCCAATTTTCCTGAAACACTGCATCCTGATATTAATACTGAGCTAAACCGGCAGGGAATTACGCAGCTCTACTCCCATCAGAGAGAAGCTTTCGACTCTATCAGTCAAAACAGGGACACGTTGCTGGTTTCACAAACGGCCAGTGGCAAAACCCTCTCCTTTTTTCTACCGATTCTAAATGAGTATCTCAATGCCGATGCCCCTTTTTCGGTTTTATTGCTCTACCCCACCAAGGCCCTCTCTCGTGACCAGGAAAGTACCTTCGGCGGCCTGATGTCAGTCGTCAAAAAGAGTGGTCGTCTGGGGACATTCGATGGTGACACCCCGAGAGATGAACGTGTGCGGATTCAACGGACTAGCGATTTTCTCATTACCAACCCGGATATGTTGCACGGCGGGATCCTGCCGAATCACAACCGCAAATGGAAAGATTTCCTGTCCCGTTTGCGTTATATCGTCATCGATGAAGTCCATATCTACCGCGGCTCTTTTGGGTCGCACGTTTCAAATGTATTCAGGCGTCTCTTGCGCGTCTGTGGCATCCACGCCAGCCATCCAATTTTTATTTGTTCTTCGGCAACCGTTGGAAATCCCAAAGAGCATGTGAAAGCCCTTTTCAACCGCGAATTCCACATTATCTCCAAAGACGGTGCACCCAGACCTGAACGTGAACTGTATTTCATGAACCCTTCTCTGGCACAAAGTCACGGCCACGCTTTGTATCGTAAAGGTCCGGCCTCGATTTCCATACCTCTGCTGCGCGAGGCGGCTCGACGAAAAATCAGGACTATCTGTTTTTGTCGCTCCCGACAGGAAGTGGAGCGCCTGCACCGTGCGGTAACCGACGGTTCAGCCAGCCTCAAAAAGCAGATTAAACCTTACCGCGGCGGCCTGCTGCCCAATGAGCGCAGAAAGCTGGAACGCGATCTTGTGCAGGGCAAAATCACGGCGATTATCAGCACGAACGCTCTGGAACTTGGCATCGACATCGGCGATCTGGAACTGTGCGTCCTCTCCGGGCACCCTGGAACCGTTGCCAGTTTCTGGCAGCAGGCAGGTCGTGTCGGTAGAAAGGAGAAACCAGCCACAGTGGTTTACATCGCTAAAGACAACCCCATCGATCAATACCTTGTCAATCATCCGGGCTTTATCACCGAAACACCGGTTGAGCAGGCCCTCCTGAATGCCGACAATCCTTATATCTTCCTACAGCACCTGCCCTGCATGGCGCATGAGCATCCGCTCAGAGAACAGGAACCGGGACTGGTCCCTGCAGTGTATGATACAGCGCTGGAAATTTTAAAGAGTGATCGCACAGTCGTCCCCTACCACGATACCTTTCGATATGCGCTGCAGGATTATCCCGCCCGGGGAGTTAATCTACGCGGAATGACCGATTATAATATTGAGATATATTGCGGTACAGAAGTGATTGGAGAACTGGACCCCATCGGGGCACGGGGCACGTTATACAAGGATGCCATCTATCAACACCTGGGACGCCGCTATATGTCAATGGAACTGGATCTTGAAAAAAAACTCTGCCGGGTCGAACCGGTGGACGTAGATTACTATACCGAAGCACACTGGGAAGGCCGTATTGAGATGACGGAAAGAGAGGAACAGAAACTTCTACAGGGTGCCCAGCTCGATTTCGGATATATCTATTACAATAAACAACCCAAACTCTACAAGAAGATTCGAGAACGTTCATATGAGAACATCGGTTACGGCCCCATCACACTTTCGGCTTTTGAATATGACACGACCGGATTCAGCCTGCTTCCACCGGTTGACTGGGAAAAAGCAATGGAAGTATTTGATAAGCGCTGCATCGGCGCAGGTCTTCACGGGCTCAGCTACCTGTTGCGACACACGGCTCCGTCGCTTTGCATGGCAGCCACCAGTGATATCGCAACGGATGTTTCTCTGATAGAGGTGGCGCATCAATCCTGGAAAAGTGCTCTTTTTATGTTCGATGCAGTCGAAGGAGGAGTTGGTTATGCGGAAAAAATATTCGAAAAAATTAATATTTGTCTGCAGCTTTGCTTTGAAATTCTGGAAAAATGCGACTGTTCTGCCGGCTGCCCTTCGTGTGTCCCGCCGTTACCGCCAGGTATTGCCGATGATGAACTCGAAGCCTTACTTATCGAATCAAACGCCTCAGTTGAGTGCACCCGTTCTCTATTAACCATGTTGCGGGAAGGGAGCATAATTATTCCACAGATACAGTCGGTAGCGCTATCCGCGAATCAGACGATCCAAGCCCCTGAACCCGACTATGCAGCCATCAAGATGAAAGAGAAACTGCAGCGCGCATCGAAAATATTGAAAAAGAAAAGGGAGCGTCTCCATTGATCGATCAGACTTTTCTGCACTGTCCTGGAGTGGGACCCAAAACAGAAAACCGCTTGAAAACGCTTGGATTTCTCTGCTGGCAAGACTGCCTGGACCGTCCCGAAGAGCTGCCATTTTCCGATTCCAGAAAAGAACAATTTCTGGCCGTGATTCAAGCCAGTCTGACTGCTTTACAGAAACAGGATTTGGCCTATCTAACGACCTGTCTGCCGCCCAGAGAGCACTGGCGCATTCTGGCGCAACACTTCTCAGAAGCTACTTTCTTTGATATCGAAACCACAGGACTTTCGTCCTATGACAGTTTCACGACTGTTATCTCCGCTTATCACCAACAGAAGCTGTATACCTTTGTCTATGAAGAGAACCTCGCAGATTTCCTGCAGCTGGTGGATCAATCCAAGCTCTTAGTGGCGTTTAACGGCAACAGCTTTGATATTCCCTTTCTAGAAAATTCCTTCAACATTCCTGCCATCGGCTGTCCTCACATTGATCTACGCTGGATTTTTTATCACCAGGGGTACAGGGGTGGGCTCAAAGTGATCGAAAAACAACTGGGATTGCATCGGCCGGCAGCTATCCATCATGTGGACGGCCATGAGGCGGTCTTGTTGTTCGAGCGTTGGCAAAGAGGAGACTCAGGTGCCCGCCTCAAGTTGATCCGGTACTGTCAGACGGATGTTTTGACAACTTATCTCACTGCCGGACTACTGCTGCAGAAGATGGGTTTTAACTATCCCTTACCAACCGCTGAGGATCTTTTCGCATTAACGGATAACAGCTGAAGTCACACAGCACACTCTTAGGTCTTTTATGAAGAGATGCGGGGAGGATCAGGAAAAAGCAGTACGAAACTGATCCGTTAAATCATCTTCCTTCTTACTGAAAAAGGGATCATGGTAAACCAGGATTACGCCCTGGTTTTCCAATTCGGCCATTTTTTCGATTTGCAGGGGACCGGAAAAAACGGCAAGAATTGGGATTTGCAGTGAACTTTCGTGTGACTGACGCAGCATACGAACCAGAAATGTGATTAAATCGAGGTCTTGAACAATCACCAGTAAATCGCTTCTGATGAGATTCAATTCTTTTAGCGCCTTTTTGAAGTAGCTGGAAAGACGCTTGACATTATTTTGAGTCAGCGCTTCCTGAATCAAGGCTTCTTCAATATTTTCATTGCGGCTTAACTCTTTGAGACCTGATATTTCGTCATCAGAAACCTTCGTAGCGAGATTCAAAGGTAGTAAAACCTCGTCAAAGTGAGATTTTTTGAGATGAGAAAAGGTATGCGCGAGGACATTTTTGACCTGCTGGCAGCGTTTTGCGTCAGAGGAAAAAATACAGAGACTTCGGATTGTATCCGGAGAAACACGACGCCTTTTTATAACCTGGTATGCATTTCTAACCGAATTGAAAATCAGATCCGCCTGCTCTTGATAAGAGTCTTTCAGCATACACCACGCCTCTGCATATGCAAGATTAATCAACTGACTTTGGAGTTTGGATTTTTCAGTTTTCAGATTTTCGATCCCTTTTACAAGGTCCGGGTACTTTTTTTCTGAAAGCTCATTTTGGAACTGTTGCAGCTTTCTTACAGAAATTGATTTACTGGCAGCATAACAGAAGATAAAACCCTCATGAAGAAACGGCTCCAGGATATCCGTGTTCACGGTCACAAATGTTTTAAGGTTGCTGAATTTTTCGGTCACATCGACAAACAGTCTTTTACCGTCCCCTTCCAATAGGTTATTGATAGAAGACGCCTGAAGCTGGTCTTCGTGGAATATCAAGACGTTTTCCTCATAGGTTCGCTTCTGTTTTTCGTCTTTCTGGTCCCAGATAGACGCCATTTCAAGCAGGACCGTCACAATTTCCAATTTTCGGCTGGCCAGCATGTTCATGTACTTCTCTTGATCCGCCAGAAGTTTTGATCCAGATAGATTCTTTAACTGATCTCCCAATTTATTCAGTTTTTTGATCAATTGAGATTTTTTCAAGCGAATTCCTTCAATCTCTACATCCCCATCTGGTGACTGTGATGAATGTTTTCGGGTCACTTTAGCAAAACCAGGGATATCAAAGATTTTTGTTTCTAAGACCAGGTCCCTGCTGAACAAGCTGGCATTATGATCCTCACCGGAATCACTTAGATTCAGAAGAAGCCGTTCTGTCTGATCGATGGCCAGTTCTGTCGTAATCACCTGTCGGTACCCATCTGCGATTAATATCTGACAAAAAATATCGCTGATAACTGGAAAGTCAGAACAGACGGTAATTGGCGTGAAGGATTTGATTGCAGAAGTGTCCTCGCGCATATGCTCACCAAATATCCGGCAACACCGAGATTTGACAAGTTCTCTGAATTTTTGCAGAAAAATTTCAAAATTAGGTGAGCGTTTTTTTATCTGTCGATAGGAGATGAGATGATCAATATGCAGGTAGTTGAACGTAATTGCATTCAGTTCGCTTAATTGTAAGCCGCTACTAAGGTATACTTTTTCACCAACCTTTAGTACTCCTTTGACAAGTTTGCGATTGCTGACGATAGAAAGCTGCTCCAACTGTTGCTTAATGAAGTCATCTGTGGTGTAGACCTCTTGCTGCCATGATATATCCTCAATTGAGCGCAGAGGATAAAACAGGACATCACCCCTGCCGCTCAGAGCAGGTCTGCTTTGGGCTGACAGTATTAGTTCCGGCCTCGGATTAATTTGCAAAAGAAGTTTCTCCTCGTCAGAGAAAGAAAAAATATTTGGATCATGAATTTCCAACTCTCCCAAATGCTTGAAACTGAATCTTATGGCAGGCTGATTCTTCAGCAGACGCGTTAGGAAACGGTTGAGGTCCTTTTCCAAAAAAACGACCTGTGGTGGACCTCCTTTTGCGAGCGCACTATTTTCTTTTATCAGCTGTTCAAGGGAATCCAAGTCCTCAAAATAATCAATTGAGGTGATGATGATATCTGGTTCTCCCTGACCCCGTTTTTCCAGATACTTTCTGTACCCAACCAGTCCCTTCCGGTTATAATAACCGAAGACCAGTCCGATTCCATCCTGATTCAGTAGGCTCTCTAAAAGCCGACAGAGTCGCGCCCAATAAACCCGTTTTACACCCAGCCCGATAATATTCAGCTTAAAGTCCACGTCCATGTTCAAGTTTTCGTTGCTTAAATTTTCACTCGTTCCGGCTGAAGATCAACCCGATCAGAAAATCATCATAATGATTATTGACAAGTAATTGTACTGTTTTTTTTAGTGATTATTAATTTATTTGGGTATTTCAAAGTTTTTGGAGCCTGAAAAGGGCTTTCAATTTTGTGAATATAAGCGTAAATAGTAACTTAAGGTAATTAATTCAGATCTATGGCATTTAAGCGGAATAAATCCGATTCCAATGGAAACTGTTTTTTATAGAACTGAACGTTTCAAGTGGATAGATCCAGGTGAATTTTCCAAACTCTACCTGTAATAGGGATGTTAAGGGAAGCCTGCGTCTCTCTATTTAACCAGCCGTTTTTAAAATGCCAAAATCAGAGCCGATTTTGATAGTGAAGAAAAAAACGCCTCTGCAAAATATGTAGCAATGACTTTTAACCTTGACAAATAGCAGCAGGATTAAATTACTCAACCCGTTGCATCGGCTTTGATGTTCAAGGCCGATCTTTTCCAGCAGAACGATTACTTGTACAATATCCCCAATGGAATTTGATTTCAAAGAAACAAACACAGAAGCTAAAACCAGACGCATCAAGGAAGCCTTTTACAAACTTGCTGAGGATGTAGACCTTGGACGTTCGTATCCTGAGATTGTTCGATGTGCCGATGAACTTAAGAAGCTTGAATCGACCTCTGATGAGGACAGCCAGGAAATCGCTTTCTTGAATCTGTATTGTGCCATTCACGGTGCAGGATCCCAGTACTCCTCAAATGAGCGTCTTCAGTTGGACGAAAAAAAAGGCTATTTCAACCATCCTGGCGGTATTTCACCCCTGATGAAAGCCGAGTTATTTATTCAGCCGGAATCAGTCGCAGCAGATCTGGGTGCAGGGAACGGCTTACAGGGCCTGTTGTTCCAATACCTTTATCCACACCGACTTACCATCCAGATAGAACTATCCGCAGAGATGATTCGCATTGGGCAACAATTTCAAGACATTTTAGGTATTCCGTCAGACAAAGTTGAATGGATTAACAACGATATTATTCATATCCCACTGGATGCCATGGATTTTCTGTACCTATACCGACCATCTAAACCCATGGAGAATGGAGTTCAATTGTATCAAACCATTTCAAGAAAGCTTCAGGCAAGAAAAAGGGCCTTAACCATCTTCAGCATTGCTGATTGCCTGAAAGATTATCTGGACAGCCAATTCTCAGTTTTTTATTCAGATGGGCATTTGACCTGTTTTGAAAAACAAGGTCAATCGGATCCGCCTGAATGATAATAGTCCTATTCCGTACAAGCCGAATTCGAAATTATTAATCCCAAATCCGATTTGCCAATATAATGAACCAGACAACCATCAAAGACTCCTGCATGCTTAACAAAGGAGTCGGCCTTCATTCAGGCCAGAACACTGCATTATATTTCTATCCCGCACCGGAGGATCATGGTATTGTTTTTTTCAGATCGGACAAAAACGTCCATATCCCCGCCAATTACCGTTATTCAATCCCCTCCGCTTTATGCACGACGATTGAAGATCAGGGGGTTCAGGTCACCACGATCGAGCACTTATTGTCGGTCTGCAACGGGCTGGGGATCGACAATCTTCTGATCGAACTGAATGCTGAAGAGGTACCCATCATGGATGGCAGCGGCTTCGAATTCTATCAGGTATTGAAAAAAGCGGGTCTACGGCAGCTGAACAGTTCCAAAAAGGTCATCAAGATACATGAACCCATCAGCTATCAGCAGGATGATATTACAATTTTTGTAACACCTTCTGATAATTCAAGCTTCACTTTCTCCATCGATTTCGATCATGTACAAATCGGGCAACAGGAATACAGCTTTGTCCTGACAGAAAAAAATTATCTCGATGAGATCGTGAATGCGAAGACCTTTGGATTCAAAAAGGATTATGATACACACAAGAAGAAGGGTTTGATCAAGGGCGGCAATGAGACCAACGCTATCATCCTGAATGAGAAGGGGGATTTCGAAAATCCGGAAGTACTAACCTGGTTAAACGAGCCGAATTTACACAAGATACTTGACCAGGTGGGGGACTTTTATCTGGCGGACAATCTTCGCATAAAAGGGACTGTTTTTTCACATAAGAGCGGCCACTCATCTCATCTTAACTTTATCCGCTATATGATGGATGAGTGCCCTGATAAATACTCTGTAGTTGCAGATATCTGATCAGCCAACAACCTTATCGATACTCTTTTTGAAAGCATTTCGAGTCTTTTCCAGATCCGATTCCGAATGGGCCGCGGACATAAAAGTAGCTTCAAATGCGGACGGAGCCAGATAGATCCCCTGATTCAACATCTCTCTGAAAAATATTGCATAGCGGTCGGTGTTGCAATTCAAAGCATCGGTAAATGAATAGACGTCCTGGTCAATGAAAAACAGGCCAAACATCCCCCCGACGCTTTGCATTCGAAACGGAATTGACGCTTTGTCGAGTATATCCCTCATTTCGTTTACCAGCCAGTTGGTCTTGGAACCAATATCCTCATAAAAACCGGGTCGATTGAGTTCCTTGAGAGTTGCCAATCCAGCACACATGGCCAGCGGATTCCCTGAAAGTGTACCAGCCTGATATATATCACCCATTGGTGAAACCCGTTGCATAATATCCAGACGTCCACCGTAAGCGCCAACTGGTAGCCCCCCGCCGATAATTTTACCCAAGGTCGTCAGGTCCGGCATAATATGATACAGCTCTTGGGCTCCCCCTTTCGACACACGAAAACCCGTCATTACTTCATCGAATATCAGGACGATACCTTCGCGATCACACAGCTCTCTGATACCGGACAGAAATCCATGCTTTGGCGTAATCACGCCCATGTTGCCTGCAACCGGTTCCAAAATAATAGCAGCAATCTCATCAGGATACTGCTCCGTGAGCATTCTGACATTCTCCAGATTATTGTATTCTGCAATCAGAGTTTCCCCGGCGAAAGAGGCCGGTACTCCTGGAGAATCAGGACTTCCGAGTGTTGCTGCACCAGAACCAGCCTTGACCAGCAGATAATCAGCATGACCATGATAACACCCTGCAAACTTAATGATCTTATCGCGTCCCGTAAAACCTCTTGCCACGCGAATTGCACTCATCGTGGCCTCCGTTCCGGAGTTCACCATACGAACCATATCCAGGTTGGGCATCATGCTTTTAATCAACTCAGCCATGTCTATTTCAGCCTCTGTGGGGGCACCATAGGAGATTCCCAAATCCAGATTCTCGCGGAGTGCCTCTAGGACAGCTGCATGACCATGACCTAGAATCATCGGCCCCCAGGATCCCACATAGTCGATAAATTCATTGTTATCTACGTCAATAATTCGACTCCCCGCAGCGCTTTTTATAAAAAGAGGATTCAACCCGACAGAACGAAACGCACGGACCGGACTGTTAACACCGCCGGGAATGGACTGCTGAGCTCTGAGAAACAGCAGATTAGAATGCGAATTTTGCATAAAGGACCTCATTGAATGTTTTCGGTTATTAGAAGGTATAACGTCCACTGATACCCAGCATGGAAAAATCCTTCGGTCTGGTTTCGGGTCGGATACTGTCATTTACAGTATATGCCACCCCCGGCTGAAAATAAGCTGCATAAAACTGAAAAAACAGGCGTTCTTCCAATTGCCAGTCAATTCTGAAATCCAGTTCCAAGCCGATATCTTTGGATATTCTTTGCGGCATCCCTTTCTGATTGACAAAAACGGCATTGGTTCTACTGAAATCATATAAATCCAGATCCATAATAAAATTATCCTCTTTGCTGCGATAGGCAAAGTTTAACCCGTAAAAGGTTAAATTTGCCACTGAATGCCCGTCTCCGATACCATTTCTTCCATTTAAATAGATCAATGCATCGCCAAAGGATCCTTTTTTTACCTCAAAAAATGATTTTGAGCTGTCTTCCCAAATCTTCTCACCATCGTTTTCCGCCTTGCTCCCGCTGGCCGTAAACAGATTTAGCGTAGATTTCCACTTCTCTGTCAGCCGATAGCCTAGATCCAGCAGATAGGCACTTCCTGAAACTGTTTGACGTCCGAGACTGGTTCCCAGATTATCCACAGGGTTTACTGAAAAATAATCGCGGGATCCGCTTAGATTAGCCCACGTGAAATTTAAATCAAAATCAACATAATTCCAGATAAGATTCAGGCCAATGTATTCAACACCATCATTGTCGAAATAGACCGGATTTCCGGAGGTTGTATCATCCAATGTATCATGATGTTCTGTGAGTTTTCCTGTCCAACCGCCATATTCAGCCAGCGGTATATCGTTTCCACCGTGCGTGATACGAAAGATTTCCACCGCAAGCGACTTTTCCTGTCGGGTTGGCTTATTCCCCCAAGGATCCGGGATCAAAACGCCTGATTCGAACACCGGGTAGTCCAGTTGAGCCCAGAGCAGAGCAGAACTGCCACCCTCTCCTATTCTGGCACCACCGATACTGTAGCACCATGTTCCAATTCGACATCCCTGAGAAATAGCAGTCGCTTCTCCTTCAAAAATCAGTCCCTTTCGATCACCCATATCAATATACTGCCTTCCAATTCTCAAGCTGGCGTTGGGATTGTGATTATATTCCAGAAAAGCCTCATCAAAAACAACGTTAAATCCATCATCGCTTGTACTATCGCGAGACTCAGACGGATATGCGGTGCTATATGCACTATCCTGCTCTGAGACCACAAACGATTTATGTCCCAACTTGACGTGCAACGATACGTTTGTGTTGACTTTCGATTGAAGATTGAGGGAAATGTCCTGGTAAATTTTTCCTCCAAAGGCATCACCATTGAAAAAACCAAGCCGACGAGAAGCACCAAAAGCCTCGTAAGATCCGCTTATTTTCGCTCCAGGATTGAAATTTGTGTCCTCCTCGACAACCTTATATTCACCTCGCTTCAGAGAGGTAAAATACTGCTGGGCAAAGAGTTTCTGGTTATATTGAATAAGAAGCGACCCAAGTATCAGCAACGTACAGGTTTTTACAAAGATATTATTAAGAAGTGTAGCCATAGCTTGTTGGGATTTGTTGAGGATGAAATCGTCAAAAGAGTTAATCTGAAATATTTCTTCGGTTCCTGTACCGTCCTGGGCTCTTTCTTCATGTATCAAAACAACAGTTTTGAAATCACAACGGCCCAAAGCGAGTATTTGGGTATCTACATAAAAATTAACTGATAAATCGATTTCTAGCAAACGGATTCGGTCTATGACGTGGTCGTCACTCAATTTTCATTTTTTTTTGCGAAACTGTTAAACAATCCTATTTCAAAATTGAATCATTCTTCTAAAATTTGTTGTTAGGGATCGTACAAAAATAACTTGCCCTAAGCTGTCCGCTAAAGTCCCATAAAGACCGGACATTTTGCTGACATAATGCCAAGTAATTTTTGAGCCGTCCTTCAACTATTTTCATCAGTTTGCCCAATGTGTCTTCTGATTCAAATTCAGCAGAAATCCGTGCCAAAAACGTCTGCTATCCTCAAAGCTACAGTTTTCTTAGGGAGGGGGTAGGACCAGCCTATAGAAAAACGGGAATTTCAAATAACTGCTTTATCTCTTTCAAGTTTTTTGTTAACTTACCACCTAAGGAACGACTTTTGCGTTCAAAGTGTTACCGTTCTTTTATCTATAATCAAATGATATTTTAATAAAATCTAAAAGCCACTGGATCTTATGAAACCGTCTAACCCTTTGCTTTCAGAACATTTACTAACAGATGGTTCAGTATTGTATAGTTCATCACTGGGAAATATTTTAATTGGTTGCCCCCCGGAAATTCTAAAAGTCCTGATGACCAAACATGTCCCTATGCCCGACACAATTGTCATCCCGGGAACCCTTCACAAATACAGTTCATCTCAGGCATGCCTTGAATTTCCCTTTTATCATTTTCTGTTTATCCAGCAGGGATTGGCACGGGGGAAAAAATTTAAGGTCTATGCGAAAAAAGCAACCTGCAATAAACTGTCAGAAATGCTTCGGGTTACACTGATTGGTCCCAGCCTTGAAGAAATGCTCCAGGTTGAGAAAAAATTAAAAATACCGGAAAAACTTGATGCGAAAAAAGTAGAGCAGATCTTTAAAGAGGTTCAGTTTTTAGCCCCAAAAGACAAAAATGGAAAAAATTTTAAAATGGAAGAGATGATTGAATTCATTCCATTTGAGATTGGCGATAAAAAAATTGTCTATGAAGGGTACCAGGATCATCCTGAAATTACGATAGAACGCATAGATGATGACGATTTTAGGGTCAGCTGCAATAACAGTTTCGATTGCAGCATTCATATTGATCAGGAACAGTCTCCGGTCTACGATATAAAAGCGGCAAAAGTGAGTAAATCTGAACTCGCATCCAAAACTATATTCACAGTCCAATGTCTTGGTGCCAGCGAAGGATTTGACCCTACTCAGCCTGCGAACGGCTTTTTGTTCCATTTCAACCAGAAATGGTATCTATGGGACTGTCCTGCATTTCTGAGAAAACAGCTTGAAGCGATTGGCATCGAATTTGATGATCTGGACGGTATTTTCATCTCCCATGTCCACGAGGATCATCTGGATATTATGGAAACCTTCAATGAAAATAAAAAACCCAAGATCTACACGTCTCCCGAGATTTTCCACTGCATGGTCTTAAAGCTGATGGCGATTCTCAACTGCAGTTACAGCCAGGCTGCCGGACACTATGATTTCCAACCCATATATGTCAATAAGCCTTTTGAATTGTCCGGTGCAACATTTGAGGTGTTTTACTCCAGCCATGCCATTCCAGCGTTGGGTCTTCGATTAAGTGTTCCTGGAAAGAAAAAAAGCGCACGACTGTTCCATTCCGGTGATAATCTCTCTAAAAGGATGATTAAGGTCCTGTCAGACGCCAAAGTATACAGTGCCGCCAGAACGAAAGAGGTTAACAATTTCCTGCCGGATGAAGAAGCATATGATATCGCATTTGTTGATGCAGGTGGCGGTGCGATTCACGGTGACGTGGAAGATTATGTCTCAAACCCTAATCGAGTTGTCTATATGCATACAGGAAAAAAGCTGACGGGATTCCCTCAAAACCACCGTTTGCTGAAAGCAGGCCAACGCTTTATAATAAACAGATAGGCTGGGTCACCCGCCATGCAAAGCCAACGTCTCAAAACACTTATTTTTGTTTGTGTGTGCATTATTTGCATTGCCCGATTCAGTTCATCTTATGCGACCCCCTTTCCTATTAAGGGGGAGATCTATGATGGTAACGATCAACAAGTCGGAATTGCCGATGTCTATCCCAGATATGTCGAGATTTTTGATAACGAGAGAAGATTGCTTGGCAAAGTTGGCATTCTGGTTGAAAAAGGCATAGCCAAATTATTTCTGGTAGACAGTCGAAAAAATCATATCCTGGTTGGATATGCAAATGGTGGCAAAATTTTTGATGAAAAGGATGAGATCAGGGGCAGCTACTTTTGGACTCCCACCTGGTCATTCGTGTACAATTTAGATGGAAAACGAGCAGGCAAAGTGAAGTGTATTGCCTGGCCCCGTGTTTGTGCGGTCGGCGTAGGCGGTTATCTACTGAACCTATTCCAGGGGGAAAAATGAAATCTGTTCGCAAAAATGCGGTTGAAGGACTATTCTACCCCAGCGATCCTGCATCACTGAAAAGAAACATCGCTTCTTTTCTGGGTGCGTCGGAGAAGGAAACGACTACCCCCGCTAAATTGATTATCACTCCCCATGCCGGGTACAGTTATTCAGGTAAAGTCGCAGGAACAGTTTATGCGGAAATTTCTCCGCAGAAGTTTAAGCATGTCATGCTTTTGGGACCATCTCATCGTCATTACTTTCAAGGAATTGCAGAATCAGTTGAGGATGAATGGGAATCCCCCTTTGGAAACGTTGAGATTGCTCACCTCAATGACAAAAACATCACTAGAAGTGCAACATATCACAAGAAAGAGCATTGTCTGGAAGTTCAGATTCCATTTATTAAATACCTGAATCCTTACGCAAAGGTATCGCCCTTATTGCTCTCCGGAGATCGATCACAGGCTGAATCCCTCGCCCGGCAATTGATTGTATTTGATACTGACGAAACCCTATGGGTCATCAGTTCTGACTTCAACCATACAGGACCTGATTTCAACCACAGCCCTGAAAAGGTCGGATATGAATCAGGCCAAACGATGGATCAGGAAGCAATTCGCCTGATCACAATTGGAGACATTGACGGGTTTTCGGCGTTTTTAAAACAAACTCATTCGACAATCTGTGGGGCACTGCCGATCCTTGTGGCCATGTATCTTGCCCAATTAATGGGTCGACAGAACTTTGTTTTTAAAACCTATGACTGTTCAGGAGTTCAGACTGGAGACGTTAACTCGGTCGGGTATGCCGCTCTATATTGTTAAAATAAAAGTAACTGTTCAGCATGGCTCCGTCGAGGGGATCATGATTCAAAACACGCATGAATCCATCCCTGGAGCTGCTCGAAAACATCCTGTTTTCGAGCATTTTGAATCATAATCCCCCCGACTCCGGAAAAGTGGTGAATAGATACAAATAAAAAACGGAAATATTTAGAAATGAGCAAAAATGACGACAGAAGAGATAATTAACCGCCTCAAGGATTTTGCACTTTTTGAAGATATTGCCCATAATCACGATCAGATTACGCGTGTTGCTGCGATCCTGGACTCCCGTCACATTAAAGCCGGGGAGTATATCATGAAGCAGGGGGATCATGGTGAAGAGCTCTATATCCTCATGTCAGGTGCTGTGCGTGTTTGCAAAAATACCAAGCAGAACGAAGAATACACTATTGTTGATCTCAAAGCGGAATACAACGTTTTTTTCGGTGAAATCGCGTTGATGGATAGCGATCTTCGATCAGCCAGCATTAAAGTTCTCGACGACTGTGATGTTTTGGTGATGGGCAAAGATAAGTTTATTGAACTGGGAAACCAGTTCCCGGAAATCTGTCTCCCTATTACGAGAACTATTGGTAAAAAAATCTGCAGCAACCTGCGCAACGCCAACAACGATGTTATCCTTCTGTTTGATGCACTGGTGAATGAGATCCAGTCAACCCAGTTGTGAGTTCTCCGTTTTAGCATACTATGAATCAAAATCTACGCCAGCAACTCATTCAAACGATCCAATCATTTACTCCCCAGAAAATTATGGTCATCGGCGATTTGATGCTGGACCAGTATATCTGGGGAAAAGTCGACCGTATCTCCCCTGAAGCCCCTATTCCCATTATCCGCATGGAAGAAGAGGAATTCAGGTTGGGTGGTGCCGCCAATGTGATTGCAAACATCAAGGCTCTCGATTGTCAAGTTTATCCGGTTGGCGTCATCGGCAAGGGTGTCGCGGGGCAGAGGATCGAAACCATTTTTAGAGAATCCGATATTCCTCTGGACGGTATTATTATTTCGTCTTCTTTCCGCACAATTGTCAAACAAAGAATTTTGACACGCCAGCAGCAACTGCTTCGTGTTGATTACGAATCCGATCAACCTGACTTCAATCAATTTGAGGATCAGATATTAGAAAAGCTATCAAAGCTGATCCCCCAGATGGATGGTATTATTCTTTCAGACTACGCAAAAGGGGTTCTCAGCTCGCGCGTCATTGACATCACGATCAGGGAAGCGAAGAAGAAAGGGATCCCCGTTGTCTGTGATCCGGGAAAAGGATTCGACTTTAATAAATATACGGGCGTAACAGCCATCAAACCCAACCGGTCCGAAGCCGCACAATTAACGAACCTGGACCTGAAGGACAAACCCTCGATCCTGAAAGCCGCAGCGATCCTGCTGGATCAATGCCAGGCAGATTTTCTGACCATTAGCCTGGATAAAGATGGGATTCTGTTGTATTCCAATGCAAACGAGTATCAGTTTATAGCAACAGACGCCCGGGAAGTGTTTGATGTGACAGGTGCCGGAGACGTGGTTATCAGTATTATCGGCGTACTCCTGGCAAATAAGGTTCGGCCTTCCATGGCAGTGCATTTAGCCAATATAGCGGCTGAACTTGAGATCTCTCATCTGGGAGTCGTCTCCATACCCTGGAACGAAATGCTCAATCACCTTTCAAATGACGGGCTCAACCGGAAAATCATGACACAGGAGCAGGCTTCCACCGAGATCATGAATCGCCATGAGGCCCCTCTGATCTTTACAAATGGATATTTTGACAATATTTCAGCGGGTCATCTGCGGTTTTTAATGGAGATCGGTAAAATTCACGGCAGACTACTCGTCGCTATCAATAGTGACCATTCCATTGTGCAGCAGAAAGGATCCGCCCCGCTACTCAAGGAACAAGATCGCGCTCGCCTGCTGGCCAGTCTTGAAAATATCTACCGTGTGATTATCTTTGATGATCCTGATGCATCCAAAGTCATCAAAGCGCTTTCACCGGACATTGTGGTCAAAGGAGAACATTTCAGAAACCGTTTGCTTCCGGAACAAGGTGCAATTGAGGAAGTGGGCGCTAAAATCGAGTATATTCAACACTTTTCATGGTAATGCGCACTTGGTCAGAATCATCAGTGGAAAACTAAAGGGCAGAAAACTCAAAACGTTAAAGGGTACAACCACGCGCCCTACTCTGGCGAAGACCCGAGAAACCATATTTAACATCCTGCAGAGCCGTTTCGAACTCGAAGCATATGAAGCCTTTGATCTGTTTGCCGGAAGTGGAGCCCTGGGTTTTGAAGCATACAGCCGGGGGGCCGCAAGGGTTCAATTCCTCGAAACCGACAGACAATGTTATAAAGTTTTAAAGTCCAATATTCAGAGTCTTTTGTTGACCGATCATTGCTCCATATCCTTAAAGGATGCTACACAATGGGTGAAGGGTGGCAAATGGTCAGGTGGACCTAAAAAACTCTTCCTGCTGGACCCTCCTTATAAAAGCGAGCTGGCGCAAAAAATCATTCATACACTCGGACAGGTAATATTGATGCCTGCTCAGAGCGTTATCGTCCTGGAAACCGAAAAGGATAAACAGATGGATTATCCGGAACTCTTCCAATTGATAAAGCAAAAGGTCATCGGCAAAACCCGCATAGATTTTATTGAAATCATCTCGCAGAGTGGAAAATGAGGTTACTGCTGCTTACTTTGTTTGTGATGCTGTTCTCGATTGCCGAGGCACAGGCAGGCAACGGATCGTTTCTGATACTTAAAAGGGTCTATTTTTACATCAATGCCAATCAAACTGGTAAAAGGCATCTGACCCGAACTCCAAAAGCCTATGAGGTCGTAGATGTAACTGTGCTGAATCAGAAATCGATTATGTATAAGTTGATAGTGCCAGAGAATGAGAATTACATTAACGGCAGCGGTTTTATTGTCGAAACGGACTCAGAACTGCAAAAGATGGAGATGAAACCAGTTAAAGTCTATCCGAAAGTACTCTCCATCAAATCCAATTTTTTAGACTATCAATTGGTATCACCTGACCAGCTCTCATTTACCGGCAGGCAGGAGCAGTCAAGCGATTTCCCCCACATTACCTGGAAGGCAGTCAATTTCAAGACCCAGGTACCAAATACATATTGGGTTCCTGACTGGTCTGGAATTTATCGCCCGAACAAAAACGCTGACTGGCTGAATCAAACCTACCAAAAAGCCACCCGCCTGAAGATGGGGAAAGACATCAGGCAAAGGATCCTTTTGGGATTAGTTGAAACAGGATTCACAAGAGAACAGGTTGAAATGGCTCTTGGGGCCCCCTTGAAAACAAAGCAGATTGAGAATGGGACTCAGGAGGAGTGGCAATACAGCAGTCACAAGGTCATTTTCAAATCGGATCGCGTCCTACGTGTCATTTGATTGGCAAGCAGCAATCTGGCCTGAATTCAGGCAACAAATGAAAATGGGATACCGATCTATCTGGCAGATTTAGCACAACGAAATCCAACATCTTCCCAGCCGTAATTAGGATGGCTGCTATCTCTGAACCAACCCACGGAATGCTGACTGGTTTTCGCCCACGACCCGCCGCGAATCACACGGTAACCTTTTTGGGGGATGCGATACCGGCTACCAGGATAGGGTCTCAAAAAACTTCCGACCCATTCTCGCACATTTCCGGCTAGATGCTGCACACCATACAGGGAAACATCCTTACTGACCGATGTAACAGAGTCGGGCGCCAATACCCCAGATTCAACAGTTCTGGCATCCCTGGGATAGATGGTATTTCCTGACCAGGGATATTTGTTTCCGTTTTCACCGCGAAACGCTTTTTCCCATTCAGCTTCTTTTGGTAGTCGTTTTCCCACGGCTCTGCAGTACCGACGAGCATCGTTCCAGTTGACCTTAACCACCGGCCGATCCGCCTGACCGGCGGGAATCAATCCTCTTGGCCATGAAGGTGGAAACCGGTGGTTATATTTTTTTACAAACGCCGCGTACTCTTGATTCGATACTTCTGATCGATCAATATAAAATGCTTTCAACGGAACCTTAAATGCCGGCGCCGAGATCTTGGGTCCGGTATCACTTCCCATCACAAAAACACCGGACTTGATAAGAATCATCTTGCTGTATTTTCGATTTTTTTTACTTTTTTTGTACCGTGAATTGGTTTTTTGATCACTAAAGCGAATGGTTTTCGCCCACTCTATGACACCGGTGGAGATATTCATCATTTTAAAAGAAGCAATGTGTCCACTCGGTTTATTCGAAATTCTGCCATAAATAAATGCGTCTACGCCATAGAGTTCCCCCATACGTTTCGCTTTTTTCTCATCGATATAATCCTCCATATTGAGTTTCTGTTCTTCAAGAATCAATTGCAGGTTTTCCCGATCAACCACTTGAAAGTTACCATCCGTGGTAATAGCCGCAGAGAGATAGTCAATCACGCGATTGGTATCGAAATCGCTTTTCAGGTTCCAGAAACTAATTTGTCTGATTTTTGATCCATGAAGACGTTCCAGACTTTCTCTTAACGATGCCGTCACTGACTCGGTGAGATTGTTCAATGTCAGGGATTCCTTTGAAAGATCTGTGAGTTGAAAAATTTTAGCCCAGACTATCGCAGAACTCTCCACATCAATGGCTTTATAAACAATCGTATCCCCATAGTAGCGGCCATAAATAAAAAGATCGATTCCAAGCAGTTTCCCTAGTGTTTTATATGTGTCCTGGGAAACCATCCCAGTTAAACTGAATTTTTGTTCTCTTAAGATCAATTGAAGTTTTGATCGATCTATCAGTCGAAACCGACCTAACTGTACAATTTCATTCTCTGTATAATCTATGAGTTCATTAACCGTTTCCGAGTTCAGTGATCCCTGAATTCTTGAGAAGGCAACGGTTGAATACTTTTGAGATGATATCTGGTTCAAGGACGCTGCCACCTGTTGTGCGAGTTTGATGGAGTCAAAAGCATATAGATCGCTTCCCATCAGAAAACAGCTAAACAGCAGAATATAAAAATAAAACAAACTCCCTATGCATCTGTTATTTTTTGTATTTATTTTTTGCATTTACAAAACCCACTGTGTTCGTATTTGTCGGAATGGAATCGATATGACAAAAATTATATACCGACTCCGATCAAGCTGAATGCAACACTTTAATGATCTTTTTTCAGGTTTGTCCTACCGACTGTCGCAGAGTAGGCAGTGCAACCGGTAGAAATATCTGGAAATATATCGTAAACAGTTGTTTAACGCAACAATCATCATGTAAGAGCACCAAATATGCCCCTTTACATTGTATCTGTTCCTATCGGGAACCCTGACGATATCACACTGAGAGCTATCAAAACCCTTCAGTCAGTCGATTTTGTTGTCTGTGAGGAGATAAAAATCGGCCGGAAACTATTAAAACAACTGAATATTGAAAAACCGCTGTATCATATAAACGAGCACGATGAAAAGGAATCCTCCGATGAAATCATGCAGCTCTTGTTAAAAAACCAGAGTGCAGCATACTTTTCGGATGCGGGGACACCTTTATTCGCTGATCCAGGAACCTATCTCGTCAATCGTTGTCATGAATTCGGCTTACAGGTTATACCGGTTCCAGGGGCCTCATCTTTAACTGCTGCACTGGCAGTTGCCGGAATTGATATTAAAAAATTTTATTATGCAGGTTTTTTGCCACGTGTCACCGAAGAACGCAGATCAGCTATCCGTAAACTAAAACAATTTGATTGTCCAATCATCATCTATGATACGCCCTATCGATTGCGGTCACTATTAGATGATATCAAACTCGAGTTCTTCCCGAACACCCAAGTCACACTTCTATTATCATTAACTCAACCTGCAGAAAGCATCATGAAAGGGTCCTTAGCCGATATCATCACAGAAGTAAAGGCTAACTATTCAAAGCGAGAATTTGTTCTCATTATCGAGCCTCCCAAAAGAAGTCGCCCCATGAAAGATAAGAGAGATGGATTCAAACACAAAAAGCATAAGAAGCGGCGCGAATTTTTATGAATCGACTTTTTTTATCACAAACGCCTGATAGACCATAATCAAAAAGCCGATCGTAATTAAATCATCGGCCAGATTGTTGACAAAAAAACCGGTATCGTAAAAATGGAAATACATGTAGTCCGTCACCTGTTGTCTTACAACCCGGTCGATCAGATTTCCGACAGCACCGGAAATAATCAGTGAAAACCCCAATTTTTCTCCTGTTACCAAGGCAGTCCAGTTTCGAAATACATAGATACATAACCCCACGACGACAATAAGTGAAATTCCAGCCAGTAATGGAACCCGAACAAGAGAGGGCAGGTCTGACAACAGACTGAATGAGATCCCTTGATTTTCCTGAAGCGTGAGATCAATCAGATTGGGTATCAGCTCTATATAAGACCCCGATTGTAAGTAAAGCCGGGCCGTAAACTTAAGCAACTGATCCAAACCAATAAAAACGGCGATAAAAGTGAGATAATATTTCATATATCAATAGCTTACTGGATTTGATGACTTCAAGTTCTCTGCTTGCTGTCAAGTTGCCCAAATGAATTTATTTTGCAACTATTCACCACATTTCCGGAGTCGAGGGGATTATGATTCAAAATGCGCGAAAACAGGACGTTTTCGCGCAGCTCCAGGGATGGATTCATGCGTGTTTTGAATCATGATCCCCTCGACGGAGTCATGCTGAACAGTTACTTTATTTTACCCATATATTGTTTTTTATTCACAAGGGGGAGTTGTTGGAACAAAATAGGCTGTGCACCGATGCCCTCTATAAACCATTCTGCTATAACTAAACGGAAAATAAGCTCTCATGTCTGAAAACGGGTGTAAATGCGCCTTGTGAATAAAACTGTAGCCAGAAACGTCAACCTTGGCAAGAGCTGGAGGTTTTTGCCAATGAATCAAAATAAAAATTATTAATTTCAATCGTAATCACAAAAAAACCAGGCCTGCTCATTTCAGCATCTTGCCCATAATTTACAATTCTGTTAAAGTTCGAGGTTAAAGCAAAGCAGACAGGAAATTCGACGAATTTTCTTCGATCAATCCCAATGTTTGGTAAATCCGCGGCAGAAAACAGAATGCGACCCTCGGGTATCTAAACACCACCAGCCAGGCTTGGCTTTAAATATAGAGCCGCTCAAAACTGACATTGAACTGTTCTTGGACAAGTTACTGTTTGCAATACCTGTTACACCTGCGCCGGTGAAAATGAGCAGATTTCTCACTCTATTTTAGTCCTTTTGGTGATACATTAGTCCTTTTGGTGATACAGTGGTGTAGTGTGATGATAAGGTGGAAAACGCCCGGCAGGGTGCGACTCAATTAAGCTGGAGCGATGTTCAAGAATCACAGACAGCACCTGAACGATTCTTTAGGTTTGACAGCAGCTGAGGCCTAATTTGGTAAAAAATTGTTTTTTTTTGTCATTTACCTTTGACAACAGACATATGATGAATATAAAAATAACTATGTTCATTATCGGGAGCTGACCAGAATTGCAGAAAAGCAAAGTTTTTTAAAAAGCGAGTATTTCGAAATTGACATGCTAGAGCTGACTTGCTGTTTTGGACAACATATTTTTGACATCGAAACAATCATCAGGAGAGCAAAATGAAACTTCTCAAAAACAAATTTCTACTTTTGATTCTTGCGCTATTTATGGTTTTTGGAACCGCGTGTGATAGCGACAAGGATAAACCTATCAAAATTGGCGTTGCTGGGCCTCACAGTGGTGATTTAGCTCCATACGGAATTCCGCCTAAAAATGCTGTGATGCTTGCTGCAGAAAAAATTAATGCTGCTGGTGGATTGTTGGGGAGAAAAGTGGAAATCATCGCTGAAGATGATGTCTGTAAGCCTGAGATCGCAACGAACGTTGCTTCAAAACTGGTTGGCGAAGGCGTTGTTGCTGTGATTGGGCATGTTTGCAGTGGGGCTACAATTGCGGCTTTATCTGTTTACCGGGACAATAATATACCGGTGATCTCACCTTCCGCTACCAATCCTGACATCACCATGGGTGGACAAAACCCACTGTTTTTCAGAACAATCCCTCATGATGCTGCTCAGGCGGTCTTGCAGGCAAAATTTATTGATGAATTCCTGAAGGCCAAAACGGTTGCAGTTATTCATGATAAAGGTGATTACGGAAAAGGGCTGGCGACTCTGGTCAAAGAGGGACTGGAAAAAAGAGGCATAAACATCGTTCTTTTTGAAGGTGTCACACCGGGTGCTGTTGATTATTCAGCGCTGGTTCGAAAAATTAAGGCAGCGAATCCAGAAGTCGTTGCGTTTGGCGGATATCATCCTGAAGGTTCCAAGATTGTTACTCAATCAAGAAAAAAGGATATCACAGCACATTTCATCTCTGGTGACGGTCTAAAGGACCCCTCCTTTATCAAAATTGGTGGCGAATATGCTGAAGGCTATTTTGTTTCTTCTCCTTCTGATATCTCAAACATTCCTGCGACTGTTGAAGTGACAGCAGCCCTGAAAGCGAAAGGCCAGAAACCTGGAAACTTCGGTCTGCAGGCTCATGCAGGAATCATGACCGTATTTCATGCTATTGAAAAATCCGAATCTACCAAAGCGGAAGACATAGCAAAAGTGCTGCGAGCTGACAGTGTTTCCACTACACTCGGAAATATCTCCTTTGATGCCAAAGGGGATGTCCTCGGTTCCGGTTTTGCGATTTACAAGGTCATCAATGGTGAATTTGTAGAATTGAAATGGTAAGACTTAGCAGATAAGGATTAACGAATCATATCTGATTCTTCCATAATCCCGATGCTTTCCCTTCAGAGCCAGTCAGACAACGGCTCTGATTTGACTATTCAAGGGAAAACGACATCGGGATAATGGTTTTAGGGAGCCTGTTTTTTAGTTAGCGGTATAGAAAGTGTTCTTGAACACAATTCAGATGCCGCTTTATTTTTTTTTGATGCCGCCGTTCAGATCATCACCTGCCACTGGTTTCAGAAGTACAGTGTATGGGTTTCGACAGATAAAATCGTGAACCCTTGAGTCTATATTCTAATATGACTGGAACATACGATATTCTATCCTATTTTTTAGAACTCTTCAGCAGCGGCCTGACCAGAGGAAGCATATACGCTTTACTGGCCCTGGGTTACACTCTGGTTTACGGAGTCATCGGTCTGATAAACTTTGCACATGGTGAAGTCTACATGGTTGGTGCCTTCATCGGTCTGATTGTGGCGGGAATCATGTCCATCATGGACTATAATATTCTGGCCATCCTGTTTGTCACCCTGACCTTTGCCATGATCTACGCGGCTGCTTATGGTTTTACGATCGAGAAAGTCGCATACAAGCCTCTGAGACAGGCACCTCGCCTGGCAGCTTTGATCAGTGCTATCGGGATGTCTATTTTTTTGCGGGAATATGTCATTCTGGCGCAAACTCCAGATTTCGTCTCTTTTCCGGCTTTGATTCCCAAACCGGCGTTTCTGCTGGCCATCAAGAATTATCTGGAACCAACCGAAGTGCTGATTATCCTCAGTTCTTTAACTATCATGGTTCTGTTACTGATTCTGATCAAACGCACAAAGGTGGGCAAGGCTATGCGCTCGATCTCCCAGGACAGGGAAATGGCCCTGCTTCTGGGAATCAACGTCAACAAGACTATCTCGATGACATTTATGTTGGGGTCAGTCCTGGCAGCATTTGCTGCGATTCTGATCGCGGCTCATATCGGTCAGATCAACTATAATATCGGTTTTATTGTAGGGATCAAGTCTTTTACAGCAGCTGTTCTTGGCGGAATTGGCAGCATACGCGGAGCTCTACTCGGAGGATTGGTCCTGGGTCTCACTGAAAGCTTCGCAACCGGATATTTTTCCAGCGATTATGAAGACGTTTTTGCGTTTTCCATCCTGATTCTTATTTTAATCTTCAAGCCTTCCGGCTTGATAGGAACAGTCGCAACCGAAAAAGTATAGGATACTAAACAAAGTGAATTCTGAAATTCGAAAGTCTATCATTGCAGCAGCCTGGTTTTCTTTACTCAGCTTTCCGCTGATTGTCTTAAAAGTCGATTATATCGAAAAGACCATTGATCTGCGCTGGAATAACCTGATTTTTATTGCAGTGGGGACGTTTTTCGTATCTTATGTCTGGCGTTATTTTCTGCGGCGGGGAGAAAAATCCCGCCAAGAGGAAACAGCCGTTGGTATCGCAATTGATCAAAAGAAACGACCATCCGTTGATTCGCCGACTCAAAAGATACTGACTCAGTTGAGCAATCTTACCCAATCCAAGCCTTTAATCGCAATTCTGCTGGTAATGATCGTTGCGTTCCCTCTGGGATCTTCAACTTACCAGACATCCATTATCATCAGTACAATGATGTATATTGTGCTGGGCCTGGGACTAAACATCGTTGTGGGGATGGCCGGATTGCTCGACCTTGGTTATGGCGCCTTCTATCTGATAGGGGCATATGCTTATGCCTTGCTGAACCTGAATTACGGATTCGGCTTCTGGATTTCGCTCCCCATCGCCGGAATGCTGGCAGCGACATTTGGCGTGCTGCTGGGAATTCCTGTTCTCAGGCTACGAGGAGACTATCTGGCCATCGTCACACTTGGATTTCATGAAATTGTCCGCCTGGTGGTTGAAAACTGGGATGAGGTACTTCATGGACCGAGTGGCATTCCCAATATTCCGAAACCCGGATTTTTCGGGCTCAAATTGGGTTTCAACGGTTCTACGGTCTATTTATACTACATCACAGTGGTGATCATGGTCATCGCAATTATTGTGATTCGAAGATTGCATATTTCCCGGGTAGGCAGAGCTTGGATGGCCTTGAGAGAGGATGAAGTCGCCTGTCAGGCGATGGGCATTGATACAACAAAAACCAAACTGACCGCTTTTGCCCTGGGGGCTTTCTGGGCTGGAATCGTCGGTGTAATTTTTGCGGCCAAAAGCAGCTTTGTGAATCCAGCCAGTTTTACATTCTACGAATCGGCCATGATTTTATCTATTGTGGTTCTGGGCGGTGCGGGTTCTATCCGCGGTGTTATCCTGGCAACTCTCATTCTGATACTGCTGCCAGAATACATGCGATTTTTAAAAGAATACCGCATGCTGCTTTTCGGCGCTCTCTGGGTGACTATGATGGTATTTCGGCCTCAGGGAATGATCAGTGATGCCCGTCATAAGTACGAACTTAACCCGGAACCTGACGGCAATGAAAATAAATCTTGAATGATTTCCAAATCAAGAAGCGCAATATTCAGATCATCAATCAGAACATAGACTCATAATAATGAAAACTGTTTTACAAACAGACAAAATCGGTAAGAACTTCGGCGGCTTAAGGGCACTGGACGCGGTGGATCTGAATATCCAAGAGGGCGAAATTGTCGCGTTGATAGGCCCCAACGGAGCAGGAAAGACAACTTTGTTCAACTGCATCACCGGCATGCATGAACCCACAGACGGGAAGGTCAATATTATTCCTCCCGGGAAAGGCAAAACCTGTGTCAACGGCTTTAAACCAAATATAATCACAGAGCTGGGCCTGGCCAGAACATTTCAGAATATCCGCCTGTTTAGCAAAATGACAGTTTTGGAGAATGTCATGGTAGGCTGTCACTGCAGGAACAAAAACACGTTTCTGGAAGCTATTATCAAAGGGCCCCGCTTTAAAAGAGAGGAGAAACAGACCTTGGCGCATTCGCTGGACCTCCTGGAGACTTTCGGATTAGTCGATTTTGCCCAGCAAATGGCAGAAAATCTGCCTTATGCTGATCAACGCCGCCTCGAGATTGCCCGTGCTCTGGCAACAGATCCCTTTTTGCTGCTGCTGGACGAGCCAGCCGCAGGAATGAACCCGAACGAGACCAACGCGTTGGATCAGCTTATTTTGAAAATACGTACGGAAAAGAAAATTTCTATTCTCTTGATCGAGCACGACATGAAATTGGTGATGAGGATATCTGACCGTATTTTTGTGATGAATCAAGGGAAAAATATTGCAGATGGATCCCCCCAGGAAATTCGGAACAATGAAACAGTCATCCATGCCTATCTGGGGGAAGAATGAATCTACAAATAAAAGACATTCATTCTTATTATGGAAACATCGAGGCCCTTAAAGGTGTCAGCCTTGAGCTAACCGCTGGAGAGATCGTCACCCTCATCGGTGGTAACGGAGCAGGTAAAACCACCATACTGATGTCCATCTCCGGCCTGGTTCCCCCCAAAAGGGGTGAGATTCATTTTGATGGCAATCCTATCCACGCGTTGTCCCCGGATAAAATTGTTTCACTGGGTATTGTTCAGGTTCCTGAAGGCAGAAGAATTTTTCCGGATTTCTCAGTTCAGGAGAATTTGGACTTGGGAGCCTATTTGAGAAACGATAAGCCACAAATCAAAACAGATCTGGACTACATTTTTGAGTTGTTTCCTATCCTGAAAGAGCGCAGGTATCAGTCCGGCGGAACCTTAAGCGGTGGCGAGCAACAGATGCTCGCCATCTCAAGAGGTTTGATGGCCAACCCTAAATTACTGCTGCTGGACGAACCTTCGCTGGGTTTGGCGCCTTTGATCATTCAACAAATTTTCCAGATCATCAAAAAGATCAATCAAGAACAAAAGACAACGATCTTCCTGGTTGAACAGAATGCTAATTTAGCACTCCAGATTGCGAATCGGGGATATGTGATGGAAAACGGATTGATCACGATGGAGGATAAAGCCACTAACTTACTGGGCAACGAAGCAGTCAAAAGCGCTTATTTGGGGATATAAAGCTATAATCAGGCTCTGGAAATTCTACTGTTAGAATAGTACAGCAACTATCGATGACCCCCTTCAGCAGGTCAACCGTCCGGTATTCATTACAGGTTAGGATTTTCCCTAGACTCGCAGATGTGAACATACAGCTGGTTCGATGTCAATACCTGCCGTCTCTCCATATAGTACAAAAACTGGTAAATGGTAAATTATGCTATCACGGAATCTCTTGCTAAGAGTTTTGACAGGAGTCCCCCTGGCCGTTCTTGCCATTTTCTATATTTATCTGGCGCCGGAGGTTCTCTTTATCCTGGTTGCAGTAGCCATCATCATTATCGGAGTTTGGGAATATGGTCAGGCAGTGACCCACACGTCTATTTCTCTGAAACCTGTTAATTTGTACTTCGCATCCCTACTTTTTTTCCTTTCATTTCTACTTTTCTGGAAAGGGTATACCGATCTGGGCATGTCATTTTTAGGACTGACACTTTTAGTGATCCTGTTTTTCTCGTTTTTCCGGCAATCTAACGGCAGCCAGCTACTCTTCTGGTACTCTCTGCCCTTGGCCTGGATCATTTTTCCCGTGGTTTTGTTGATTCTACTGAGGTTTTCAATCAGTACGGCTTCCGGTTCCGACTTGATTCTGTTTATCATTGTCATTGCCGCTTTCAATGACATCTTCGCCTATTTTGGAGGAAAGCAATTTGGCAAACATCCGCTGGCGCCACTCATTAGTCCCAAAAAAACCATTGAAGGCAGTATTTTTGGATTGCTAGGCGGCGTCATCTCCGGTTTAGCCTTTCAACAACTTTTTTTACCAACTTTTCTTTCCGGGTGGCGACTACTGTTGCTGCTTGTCGTCATCATCATAGCATCCCAGATTGGCGACCTATCTGAGTCTAAACTGAAACGATTTTGTGGCATAAAAGACTCCAGCAATTTAATCCCCGGTCATGGTGGGTTGCTGGATCGGATTGACGCATATCTTTTTGCGATTCCGGTATTTATTGGTATGACGTATCTCTTGGGTGTCAGACTCAACTAGATGGAAAGGAGTTTCATGGCAGTATGGTTTGCAGACGTAATAGAGGAATGAACAAAGAAAAAAAGGGGATTGTTATCCTCGGATCAACCGGTTCCGTCGGTGTCAATACACTATCGGTTATCAGTCAAAACCCGGAACGATTTCGCGTTGATGGTTTAAGCTGCCACAACAATATATCTCTCTTGATTGAGCAGATCGAGACGTTCTCCCCGAAAGTGGTTTCTGTGAGTGAACATCAGGCACCAGCGCTTCGAAAAATGATCAATGAACGAAATCTGTCGGTGGAGGTTTCAGAAGGGTTGCCGGGTCATATTGAAGTCGCCTGTTATCAAAACGCCTCATTAGTTGTTGCCGCAATGGTAGGAGCTGCTGGTATTGAACCGGTAATGGCTGCCATCAGGCATCAGAAGACCATCGCACTGGCCAACAAAGAATCGTTGGTATTAGCCGGATCACTACTGATCGCCGAAGCCGAACAGAACGGCGTCCAAATATTGCCAATCGACAGTGAACACAATGCCATATTCCAGTCTTTACGAGACGAAAACCCGGATCATCTCGATCATATTACTTTGACTGCTTCAGGCGGGCCATTCAGGACACTGCCCAAAACACGTTTCAAGGATATCACCCTTGAAGAAGCATTGAAACACCCCAACTGGGATATGGGGAAGAAGATCACGATTGATTCTGCCACCATGATGAATAAATGCCTTGAGATAATTGAGGCGAAGTGGTTGTTTCGAATCGATCCTAATCAGGTCAAGGTGTTGATCCATCCACAATCCATTGTACATTCGATGGTTACATTCAAGGATGCGTCAACGATCAGCCAGATGGGAACACCTGATATGCGCATTCCGATTGCCAACTGTCTTGGCTATCCTGACCGTATTATCTCAGGGAGCTCTTTTCTCAATCTCGCTGAGACCGGAACGCTTTCATTTGAAACGCCCGATTTGGATAAATTTTCCACTTTGCGAATGGCATACGACGTTCTTGCACTGGGGGGTGGATCACCAGCTGCTCTCAACGGTGCCAATGAAGTTCTGGTCGATCTTTTTCTCAAAAAAAAGATTCCTTTTATACGTATTTTTGAGGTGCTTTCTGACCTGGTGCAGCAACTGAAAAATCTTAAAAACAGTCTACAAACTAATGAAACTCCATACCTGTTCGAGATCAATCAGATTTCGGATGCAATGTCTGCAGATGGGTGGGGAAGAGATTTTGCGTTACAAGCAATTTAAAATAGAGCTGGACCTTGCATCAGAATTTTTCAAGACAGGCTCAGTATCAGCTGCATAATCTACATAATCGATCAAATACAATATGATTACAATTATTACCGTTATTTTGGTCTTAAGCTTCCTGATTTTCATACACGAACTGGGTCATTACCTTGCGTCGAAAGCTGTTGGTGTCAGGGTCATTGAATTTTCTATTGGTTTCCCACCCAAGATCATATCCAAGATTATCGGGCAAACAGAATATATGCTCTCGGCTATTCCCATTGGCGGGTATGTCAGACTTCATGGACAAAATATTGATGACGAAAACCCATCGGAAAAAGACAACTACGCTTCAAAATCGATTTTACAGCGGTTGACGATTCTACTGGCAGGTCCCTTGATGAATTTAGTGGTTGCGTTTGCCTTAATGCCCTTTGTGTATTTTATCGGTTATGACATACCAGCCTATATGTTAGCCCCCCCGGTCATAGGCAGCGTTATCGCCGGCAGTGAAGCCGACAAACTGGATATTCGCAAAAACGATCTGATCGTTGCCGTGAATGGAAATCCGGTAAAAACATGGCGGGAAACGCAAACCGAACTGACACGGAATCAAAATGAAATTATCAACCTGAATTTCAAACGGGATTTAGAGATTCTCGAACGGAATTTCAGTGCCAATTTATTGGAAAAGAAAGCTGGACTGGGGTGGACCGCAAAAATCGAACCCATTGTCGGCGAGCTGTCTCCTGAATCTCCTGCCACCCTGGCAGGCCTTTTACCAGGAGACAAAATCATTAAAATCGATGGGCAATCAATCGATAACTGGTCGGATATTTCACCTCAGTTACAGAAAACAGACGGAAAAGAAGTGCTTCTCCGAATCAACAGAAAAGGCAGGACTTTCGACCTCCATATCACACCATCCTGGAACGAAAAGAACAATTATTGGATCATTGGAATTGGCAGTCAAAAATCCAGAGTGTCCGAATCTTTCAGCGATTCAGTTGTCAGCGGTACCCGGAGAGTGATCTTGATGTCAGATCGAACATTGGAATTTCTGTATCAATTGATCTCCCTGCAAGCCGACACAGATTCAGTCGGCGGTCCAATCATGATCGTGCAAATGGTTGGGCAAGCTGCAGAAACCAACTTTAGTAACTTGATCGCTCTGATCGCTTTTATCAGCCTCCAGTTTGCCATCTTTAACTTGCTACCGATCCCCGCACTCGACGGTGGCCACATCTTTTTTCTTGGACTTGAGAAGATTAAAGGAAGCGCATTGTCAAAGGGTTTTCGCTTAACAACCCAAAAAATAGGTTTTATGCTACTGATGTTTCTGATAATATACATCTCTGTGCAAGACGGATTAAGGCTATTCAGTCAATAACAGACCTGTCGACATCGCTGATAGAAAGGTGTCCGGCCCTGACCGGAGATATTTTCTCTTTCTTTTCCTGCGGACATCTGCTATTAATAGGACCAATTTTTTTTGACATGCCTCGCTGTAAGGGAATTTTGCCATGAAACAATATAATGTCTTAGTATACGGAACAGGCGCAGTTGGTATCTATTACGGCGGGAAGCTTTTCAAAGCCGGGTTTAACGTCGTTTTTGTCGACACGCCTGAAAAAACGGCTAAGTTGAACAAAACAGGCTTACATATACAATCGAAGATCGATCACGACTTCAGTTTTGAGCCCGTCATCGTCTCAGATTTAAAGGATCAACCCCCTCAGGACATTATCCTGGTCTGCGTCAAAGCATTCCAGACTTACGACATTGCCCTGAACCTCCTCCCGGTCGTAAAGCCGTCAACGATCACGATATCTCTACAAAATGGTCTGGAAAACGAAAAGATTTTATCCGATATGCTGGGAAAAAATCTTGTCATTGGGGCAGTCCTGTTTTTCAATGGAGAACTACAAAACGACGCCACTGTTGTGCAGAAAGCACCGGGCAACATTGTTTTTGGAGAGCTCGATCACCAGCGGTCTGACCGTGAAGAGTGGCTCTCGGAGATATTGTCCCATGCAGATATCGATCACCGTATTTCCAACTCAATAACTCACGAAATCTGGAAAAAGTTGATTTGGAATAACGCCTATAATGCTATCAGCGCGCTGACCCAAACGACTCTTGGACAGATATACCGGTTTGAAGAGATCCTACCCACCATTCGAAAAATGATGAATGAGGTCAAGCAAGTTGCAGCTGCCGAAGGAATAGAAATTTCAGGACAGACGATCGATGAATTGATCAACCTGAATCCCAAATATGGTGATGTTAAAACCAGCATGCTCAAAGATATCGAGGCAAATCGAATGCCGGAAATCGAGCCGTTGGTGGGTGTTATTCTTCAGAAAGCAAAAAAACTTGGTATCTCGACACCCGTTAACCAGACAATTTATGAACTCATTCAACTCTCTCTCAGCCGAATCAACAAAGAGTCAGATGGGGAGTAAATAAACATACACCAGATCAGAAAAACGATTGAAAAAAAGCCAGATGAAATGGAATCAATGGACTGGAAGAACCTGAACACCTATTTTAAAAATATCCCTACCGGATTTATCAGCGACCTTTTCGAAGACTGTGCATACCCCTGGACCCCTTTGTCCCGCCTCCGTAAAAGTATTGAAGCGTTTTTCGAAAACAAACGTGCTTCTGGTAATATAAGAGGGGAAAAAGCAGTCATTTTCAAGAATCAAACAGATTTTATTGAAGGTGCATACCACATTACACAGTCGGGTATTCTGACTGAAGATTTTGTGGATATAGAGCTCAGAATCTACATTGGATCGGGAAGCTTTGTGGAAGCTGGCGCAACGATTAAGAATCATACGATCATCGAGAGAAATTGTGAAATCAGGCAGGGAGCGTACATCCGGGGCTTCGTTTTTGTTGGTGAAGGTTCCGTCGTCGGTCACACAACAGAGATGAAGAACAGCGTTTTTATTAAACACGTTGAAGCCGGACATTTTGCTTATATCGGCGATAGTATCGTCGGATCATATGTCAACCTGGGTGCGGGAACAAAAATATCGAATCTTGAATTTCGTTCCCTCTCTGCAAAGAAAAATGAACATTTTCCACAGATTCCATTCAGAGCAGACAAAAAAGCAATCACAACCGATCTCTCAAAGTTCGGTGCAATTATTGGTGATGGTTGCGAAACAGGGTGTAATTCCGTGCTCTGTCCCTTCGTTTTGTTGGCGCCTGAATGCTGGATCATGCCCTGTCATTGTGTCTTAAAGGGCATTTACGCAAAGGGATCGATTATAAGAAACAGACAATCCAAACAATAAAACATTACCTTAAGCGCACAGCTCTTCCTGTTTTAGGATTGTTTCTATTGGATTTCAAATAACAACTATTCTGCCCCTGTCCTGCCAAATGGGTGCAACAGAATTGGCAGGTACGAATGAATTGAGGAAACTGGTAGAGTTCTTGCTTAAACACGCAGGTAGTTTGTATAATTAAAGATCGCTGATCATCACCCCGATTCAACCCGGTTTATACGATACAACAATTCAGTACAGTCCGCTGAGGAACAACGAACGACCTCTAAACGTATTGCGGCCCATAGAGACCGCATGACAAAAACAGACTTATTTTTGATGACCTTTAACTGGAAAACCTATGGATTTTAATTCGCTGCTGATAAATATCCCTTTGGCACTGCTCTCCATCGTCCTATTATGGAAGGGATCCGATTGGGTTGTGACCTCTGCTTCAAAATTCGCTCATGCCTGGGGAATTTCGGATCTGGTCATTGGGCTGACGATCGTTGCCATCGGAACTTCGGCTCCTGAATTTGCGGTCACGATTAGTGCCGTTCTCACCGGAAAGGCTGATATTTCTGTCAGTAATATTGTCGGCTCCAATATCTTTAATTTAGGGTTTATTCTGGGAGGCACAGCCAGTTTCTATGCCATCGCAACAACACCAAAACTGGTTTATCGGGATGGCTTTTTCCTGATCGGTGTGACCATACTACTCAGTTTTTTTCTTTTCGACTTTCAACTCCTGCAATTTGACAAACCGATCACGAACGGTGTCATGACACGTTGGGAAGGAGCTACGCTGCTGACACTGCTCATTGTGTATATGACATACCTGTTCTTTAAAAGAGAAGATTTGGGTGAAGAGATATCCCATGAAAAAGCATCCTGGAAAGATGGTTTACTTCTGATCGCTGGTCTTGCATCTGTTGTATATGGTGGTCATCTGTTGGTGGAATCGGCTTCGACGGTCGCCAGATTTTTTGGGGTCTCTGATTGGGTCATCGGTGTGACTATCGTTGCAGCAGGAACATCAGCCCCTGAACTGGCAACCTCCATCACGGCGCTGCTCAGAGGTAAAAGCGGCATGGCCATTGGCAATCTGATTGGTAGCGATCTTTTTAATCTGCTTGGCGTTCTGGGTCTGGCTGCCATTCTCAAACATCCGTTAAACGTCTCTCTAGAGGCACGGAGTAGCATGATCATGCTGGTACTGATGGTCATGCTTGTTGTTTATTTTATGCGTTCTGGATGGAAAATAACCCGACTTCAAGGTTTCTCACTGGTCATTATCAACCTCGTTCGCTGGGTCTTCGATTTTATGGGGAAAGCCGGGTAATTCGCACAATTCTCTGAAGACCGGCATCAACACCGTTTTAGCCAAATATACCATGCCCTTTTCACTCAATATCCCACAAAACACCCCTGCCCCTAAAAAACCGTGGCCTAAACGATTTCCTGTTTTACTGCCTCTCTTCGTTTTTCTACTTCTAATTATTGGGTATTCGTTACTCAACCGATCCGTTGCCCCTCCGTTGATCGGTATTATACCCATCGAAGGTGTTATACTTGAATCTGAAACGATCATTAAAAAAATCAGAGAGCTGGAAACCAATCCACAGGTAAAAGGGATCATTGTACATATTAACAGCCCAGGTGGCGCAGTTGCCCCCTCACAGGAAATTTTTTCCGAACTCATTCGCATTAAGTCCACAAAAAAAGTATACGCCTCATTATCGTCCGTTGCTGCATCAGGTGGATATTATATCGCCATCGGCGCTGAGAAGATCTATGCAAACCCCGGATCATTAACCGGAAGTATCGGTGTGATCATGCAATCATTCAATGTTCAGAAGCTCATGAATCGATTGGGCATTAACGTGGAAATTATTAAGTCAGGTGAAAACAAGGATATAGGATCTGCATTTCGTTCAATGAAAATGGCGGAACGTAAATTGCTAGAATCGGTATTAGAAGACACACACAGACAATTTGTGAATGCCGTCCTTGAAAACAGGCCCATCGCTACAGACAGAATGCGGTTTCTTGCTGATGGTCGGATTTTTTCCGGCAAACAAGCGCTGCAACATGGTCTGATTGATGGACTGGCCGGTTTTCGTGAAACCGTAGAAGAAATGAGAAATGCACTGGGGATTACAGAAGCGGTGCAACTTTATTATCCATTAGACAAAAAGGATGCAATCCTGTCTATGCTTGATTTGGAATCAATTTTCCCGATCAAAAAGACGTTTACCTACACAGGTTTGTTTTATCTGGGATCATTCCTTAATTATTAATTACACCTGGCAGCAAATAGTTCCTATCATCTATTCATGAACAAGAGCTCAACGGCCAATCTGAACGTCACTTTTCTGGGTTGCTCAAAGGATCCGATCGAAATTTTATATTCCTCTTCCAAGATCAGGCAATCTCCTGATGATGCCGCGAAAATCTGGCAACAGATACAAAGTGGTGAGATAACTCGAGAGGCCATGGTCAATTATGCGGCCAAAAATTTAGGGAGTAATTATCAAACCCCGCTGAAGCAGGCACAGTTCTTATTTGTTGTAGATAATATTAGTCAGATAGGCACCTCTTATTTTAATCGACAACAAATTGAATCAGACAAAAACAATATTGCCCAAAGTTACCTGGAGTTACAAAACAAGGATCAAACTGCTGTGACCCCGCCATCATTTCAAGTCAATCCCGAACTTTTAGAAAAATGGTCCAATCTGCAGACGGATATTGTCGCATTTTACAATTACTGTCGTGATCAGGGCGTTGAAGCGGATGATGCAGGATTCGCTTTACCTCGAGGGCTCCGATGTCGTGAGCAAATATCCATGAGCTTCCAGACGATGCAACGATTTCTCGATCAGAAAATGTGCGAAAAAATCCAGTGGGAAATAAATGAGTTAAGCTGGCAGATTTTTCAGATTATGAAAAAAGAATTTCCAACACTGGCGAAAAGGCTAGGGATAAAGTGCTGGGAAAACCGTAATCTTTTTTGTGATGAACCTCATCAAATATATGAATCCTGCAAATGGCACAGATCCAGACCCCATAAAGATGATTTGAACAGTCTTTGGGCCAGGGAAAACAATTTGACCTCACAGGCTGTCATGTAACCCCCACCTTAAGTCCGATACCCTCTTAATTATATGTCTCCGGAATCCGTGCTATTGAAATAGATTAGATTGTTGGTACGTTTTTTGAATTATAGTTACCAACTCGTTTTTATTCCAATCACCCCTTACAAAGGAGACAAGATGTTTGTTCAGGCTTTGAGAAAGGTGGCAACGCAATTGGAATATTTGACTCAGTACAGCATTACATTGGAACGTGCTTTGGATCTGCTGGAGACGTCAACACAGGACCTGGAAGAGATAGTTGCCATCAATACTATGAGGGAAAGCATGGGGGAGCTGCATGATATCGTAAGAATCAGTAAACAGCTGGACCCAGAAATGATTTTTTCATCTGATATAACTAAGAAACAAACCACGAAAATTTTATACCATGCCTAAAACCCGGAATATCGTTTTCATAAACTCTATTTCTGCTAAGGGATTGATCATATAAATTATTTTTTGGTCAATCCTCATTCACGTAGTCAACTACCCTCTCTTTGAAAAACTTCCGCGCCTTCGACAGATAATCTTGGTCCTTGTGCTCCATCACAATCTTCACCTTTACCGCATCCCCTACATAACACGGGTACGAACCCAGCTTTAAATCAGGAAACTGCGCTAGTGTCTGTTCCAGGTATTCCGTAATTTCGCCTTCATCCGCAACGAGATTGATTTCTGCAACCGGATTGACAACCCCTTGAAACCGGTCTTTGATCAAGAGGAATATAGCCCGGAGAAATTCAGGCACACCAGGAAATATGGTTATATTTCTGAACTGTAAAACCGGAATATGTGGTCGTGAAGTTTTCAGCAGCATCGTACCCTCAGGCACTCGGGCCATACGCATATGTTCAGGCGTGCAATTGGCGCCATACATTTTTTTAATCCGATTTTCAATCTCTGTATGGGTAATCAACGGAACCTTGAACCCCAGAGCCAGACTTTCCATAGTGATATCGTCCGGTGTAGGACCGATACCACCGGAGGTAAACACCCAGGTGACCTGTCTGGAATACTCCAGGGCGATTCTGCTGATGATCTCTTTTTCATCGGGAATCGTCAGGCAATATTTAACGTTCACGCCTTGAGAAGCCAACTGTTTTATTAAAAAAGGCGAATTCTGATCCTCATATCTGCCGGACAGGATTTCATCTCCAATAATAATAATTGCTGCTGTATTTTCCTGAGTCATTTAACAATCCAAAAATAGGTAACTCACCTCGATTTCTCCAACTACATTTCACAGTTCCTTTCATCTTGTCATACATGCCATGGTGGTCGGCCTGCAAACCTGTTACCTGGTGGCATCACTCTTCCAAATAACTCGCCCGGACAGATCGGCCATGTTGGTTGGGAAATTGCATGATATACCAGCATATGACCTACTATCGCTGGTTATATTATGTGTAATGCATCCTAGAGCAACATAATTAACACGATTTCCTGTGAAACTCAAAAGATTTCTTTACATCATTTTCATTATAATACTGGCTCAGTCCGCTATTGCAGAGTCAAGAGGCGTATTGGAACGACCTTTGATGATCGGGCCCCAATACCCGTTGATTTTCATGAGTACCGCTTTTGAACCAGACAGTGCCTTCCTGTTACCGGAAGGAGAGATGTTTTTTCAGACCTCCTATTCTATCACTAACACTTGGGGACACAGCGACAATGCGATCAGGGATGAAAACGGCATCAACTTTAGTGAAACTGATTCAGATGGCTATTCTCTTTATTTTGATGGAGAGATCGAAAGACGCTTTTTAAAATTCCATTACGGTTTCAATGATTCAATCGAGTTTCAGTATATATACAGAGAGATCCGGCTCACTCCAGGAAGTCTGGATGGATTAGTTGAAAATTTTCACGAATCTATTAATGTCGGCAATGCAGGTAGAGAGAGTACTGCAAGGGATCAACTGGAGATTTATATATATGATAATAAGAACAATCGTATAGTGACCAAATTGACCCAACCCACTAACGATTTTCACCAGGAATCTATGCAGTTGGGTCTCAAATTTTTAGTCAGGGAAACGGCTAATGAGGCTATCTCCATTTCATTGACATCAAATTTCAGCGATCATTACATTGAAAGGGGGATGAACGAAGCGACGAGCGATGCACAGTCAGAAAAACACGTGGAGTTCAATGATTTTATGGCGACCATACGCTACACATCGATTTTCCCATTATGGACTCTTCATGTAGGATCTTCCATTGCCTTTGTGAGCGACACCTTGTTGGATAACTCTCCAGAGGAACTGTACTACTTTTTTGCAGCTTCAAATTGGCATATAACCGAAAACTGGGACCTTCTTTTTCAGGTTCTTGAGTATTCCAGTCCTTTTCCGAATGACAACAGATCCTCTTTAAGTGAAGATATCAGGGAGATAACCATGGGACTTCGCTGGTTAATAGGTAGTCAATTCGCGTTAGAAAGCGGTTTTGTTGAAAACCAGAGTCAGGGGCCCCAGAATATTGATATCATGTTTTTCTTCAATACCATGTTTAATTTTTGATCAAAATATCATGACTTGACTTCTGACGTTTACAACATATCAAATTTGATTGATTATAAAGAAGGACAAACCTACTATTTTCAACGAATAACGCATATCTTGAATTTGCGCATACATTTTATGGCAGTCTGAGTCAATCTCGATTTTGTAAACAGTTCACGGGGGATTCTTGCAGAGTTAAAAGAAACAGTCCTTGGTTGTGGGTACTATTTTTCATGAGAGCGCACAATGGGGAATCGACACCCCTTCCTTCGATTATTGACGGATTTTAGCAACGTATAAACAGCAGTATGGAAAAAATTGTTCAAAAATTTGGTGGTACCAGCATCGGAAATGCAAACCGCATGAAAGCGGTTGCCGGCATTGTACAAAAAACCCTGGAAAACAATATCCTCCCGGTTGTTGTCCTTTCTGCTTTAAGCAGCAGAGGAAAAAAAGACGGTACTACCAGCCGACTTTTGGAAGCAGCAGAGGAAGCAATAAAAAAAGGTCCCTACTATAAGATTATCGATCACCTCCTGGATACTCACATTAAAATCGTCAAAGACGCTATTGAAATTCGTAACCTCCGAGAGGAACTGGAAGAGGAGATCGAGAGTGAACTGCATAAACTCAAGTTGTTTTTGGATGCCATTCAAGTGATCGGAGAAATCTCGCCCCGATCTCTGGATGTCATTATCGGTACGGGCGAGAAACTGTCAGCACGCATATTTACAAGTACATTGATCAGTCAAGGCACCGATGCCAGTTACGTCAACCTGGATAATGTGATTGACAAACCGTTTCATGAAATTGACCAGCGTTTTTGCTCCTACCTGCAGAAAAAACTGGCGAATCTTGTGAAAGAGTGTGGAGCCAATGTACCCGTGGTGACCGGATTTATGGGATTTGTTCCATACGGTATCATACGGAGTATTGGCAGGGGATATACCGACTTTACAGCAGCCCTGATTGCAACCGGAATTCGGGCGAAGGAGCTACAGATCTGGAAGGAAGTCAACGGGATATATACTGCAGATCCCAAGAAAGTCAACTCCGCAAAAGTGTTGACCCGGATCACGCCGGCAGAAGCCTCAGAATTGACCTATTTTGGTTCCGAAGTGATCCACCCGTTTACAATGGAGCAGGTAACAAATGCCAATATCCCTGTGCGGATTAAAAATACGTTTGAACCCGATCTGCCAGGTACAATTATCAAACCACCGGAAAAATCGGGCAGTGAGAAGAATGGAGCGACTGCTGTGACAGTCAAACGGGATATCGTGATCGTCAATATCCAATCCAATCGTATGCTGATGGCTTATGGTTTCATGTCTAAGGTCTTTGACATCTTTAACCGCTATGAAATTGTCATCGATCTGGTTTCAACATCAGAAGTCAGTGTTTCTCTTTCCCTTGATAATATGCAAAATCTGGATCAGGCCATGCGCGATCTCAAGCATCTGGGTTCTGTTTCACTCAGAAAGGGAATGGCCATTCTCAGCCTAGTGGGAGAGGGAATGAAAAATTCAGTTGGAACTGCCGGGAGGATGTTTTCAAATCTGGCTGAACAGGGTATTAATATCGAGGTTATCTCTCAGGGCGCCTCGGAGGTCAACATATCTTGTGCCATCGAAGACCAGTACAGTGACAAAGCGCTCAAAGCTGTGCACGAAATGCTGGTGGAAATCTAAACTTTTTCAAATTGCCTTTTAAGATGCAGCGAGCAGATTCATCGGCCCTGCTGCAATCCCCCAACCGAATGATCAATCATGTTGTCTAAATCCATTCAAAGGATTTTTCGATTACTCTCCGAACACTTTCCAAACCCTCAGACCGAGCTCATTTTTAATGATCACTACCAGCTGCTCATCGCCGTCATTCTCAGCGCACAGGCAACTGACGTGTCTGTTAATCGTGTGACCACCACACTGTTTAAAGACGCACCCACACCTACAAAAATGGTCCAATTAGGGGAAAAAGGGATCAAAAACCACATTAAAAGCATTGGATTATCAAATACAAAAGCCAAAAACGTGCTGAATACCAGCAGAATCCTGATTGAGAAACACGATTCAAAAATCCCGGATACACGTGACGCGTTGGAAACGCTACCGGGTGTTGGTAATAAAACAGCAGGTGTGGTGTTGAATGTGGCATACGGAGAAGCGACTATTCCGGTTGACACCCATGTTTTCAGGGTTTCCAACCGATTGGGTCTGGTCAAAACGAAAACACCCACTGAAACCGAAAAACGACTGCTGAAAATTGTCCCGCAGGAGTTTCTGCCCAAAGCGCATCATTTGTTGATTCTACACGGCAGATATGTCTGTAAAGCCAGAAAACCGCTTTGCATGGACTGTTGCATCAAACAACAGTGTGAGTATCCGGAGAAAACGGCCTAGAGGTTTGTCGCAGAAGAGAGGGAAAGAGCCGACTGGGAGCCGATTTGAAATAAATAAACTTTATTCGGCTGCCGTTACTGTGGGGTTGTGGCTCAAGTATTTATCAAATTGCAGATCGTTCAAGATGCGCTTGTGCATTTCATTTGCCATGGGTCCCCATAAGGCATCCGGATTTTTCTCTGCAGCTTTCTTCAGTTCATCAAAAATCTTGAGAGCCTGATCCTTTTTTTCGTTTTTCACGTAGATCTCGCCCTGATAATACTTGGCCCATGGGGTCCTGTCCGATTCAGGGAACAAACGCACGGCCTCACCGTATGTCTCCATAGCTTCAGGCAGCTGGTTCAATTCTTTGTAAAGATCCCCAAGCAGAAAATAGGTTTCCACCACCGTTTCATCCACGAACTTGCTTTGCAATGGGTGTTCATAGGAGTTCAGCACGTTTTTATAGGCTTCGATGGAATCATCGTATTGCCCGATTCCAAAATAAAGTTTTCCCAGCGCAAACCAGCAGGAAGGTATAATTTCACGCTCTAAAATGTTTTCAGAATCCTGATAATCACGGATAGTCTGTTGGTAAATACGAATGGCCCTGGAAATCCGATCTGCCTTGTGTACTTTAAAATAAGAGTCGCCAAGGGTTTTCTTGACTTGTGGCGTGTAGACATGCTCTGGATACTGATTGATGAATTTCAAGAATATACTTTGAGCCCTTTCCGGCTGTTCAAGGGAATCATATATCTTCCCCTTATTGAAAAGTACAACAGAGCTCAGAGGATCATTGGCATCTTGAAGGATAAGTTCATATTGTTCCAGCGCTTTGGGGTATAACCTTAAGCGATAATATGAGTCCGCGATCAGGAACAGTGGCGCTTTCTTTATCAGCCTTTGAGCTACATTTTTTGGATTTTCATCAGGTTTCAATTTGAAACAAGTGCTATAATGGGGTCGCTTATAGTATTTGTTTTCATATTGTTCAAACACACCCAGTGCATTCAAGTACTCTCCTTTGTAATAATAGTCTGCAATATAAGACTTAATGGTGTCCTGGATGCGGTCGTGAATGATGTGATTCACCACATAAATGTTTTCTGGATATTTCCTGCAGAACTGTTCGAGATTATCGACAGCGTCTGCATATTGATGAAAAAGTGAAAGTGTCAACGCTTTTCTCAGCATGGCTTCTTCTTTCAGCGTATCTGATGCTGTTTTGTCATCAATCACAAAATTGTATTTCTTAATAGCTTCCTGAAATTGATTTTTGCCCGGTTTCTCCGCTTGAATATTGGCAATACGCATTTTCCCTATTAAATAAAGTTCTTCCGGGTACCTGTTGATCGCTTGTTTGTAGGCCTTGATCGCATCCTCATCTTTAGCTTCAGCTCTCAGAAAATCGCCGATTCGTATCGCAACCAGATTACTAAAGGATTCACTGGGGTATCGATCAATCAGCTGCTCGTAAAGAGCTCTGGCCGTATTGTAGTCCTCGTTTTCAAAATAGGCCTCCCCCATATGAAACATTAATGCCGGGTCTTTTTTCATATAGGCCGCATTGAGACTCCAGGCTTTATCAAAATTCTTTTTGGCTTCCTTGTACCTTTTTAATTGAAATTGAGCCTCACCGATTTTATAATAAGCGGCGTGAATTCCCGGAGACTTGGCGTTCTCTTCGACAAATCTTTCCAGCAATTCAATACTCTTTTCATAACGCTCCATATTCAAGTGGATGACCCCTTGATGAAACACAGCGTTTTTTGAATAGGGAGATTCCGGATATTTCCTCAGAATAATTTCAAATTGATTGAACGCATCTTCCCAGAATTTCAGGTTTAGATAGTTTCGGCCGATATTATAATAGGCTCTGGGAATGCTATCATACCCTAAATCTGCTGTGAGAGCCGAATTGATGGCGCTCTTATACTCCTGGATCACAAACAGTTCACCGTTTTTTTCTTCCGTCCGATTCTGATATTGATAAAATGAATCTGCAGACCTGAAATTCGCCCGTACGCCAATTTCGGAATTGGGAGCGAAATTATAGATGTTCTTGAACATGAGACCCGCCTGCTCAAAGCGGCCCAATTTAAAAAACTTTTCAGCTTCTTCGAAGCGTGTCGTCAAAAACTTGTCTCTGTCGAGTTTTTCCTTATTCTCTTCCTCCTTTTTCTGTTCTTCCTCTTTTAAATCAACATCAGGGTCAGAAACAAGCTCTTGCTTGTTTTCAGATACAACAAAAGTCAAACTAATGGGTGATTTGGAGGAGGAGGCATCAATTTTCAAAGTATATTTCTGCGGTGCCATAACCACATTCAGGTATTTACCCCGTTTTTCAAACTTGATGTATTTTATTAAATCGGTTTCTGCATCCGGAACGATCAATCGCTCTGTCAGGCGAGCATTGAGTAACCGGACCTTCATCAGTTTCCCCGGTCTGGTTTTGTCTCGGGTGACATCATATTGGAGAGGTTTTTTCGAAAACACCGTGATCCGTTCAGAGCTCGGTCTCAGCTCTCTTGAAACCCGTGTAATTTCGATTCCAGCCAGTTCCGCTATTTTTTCAAACAGGCGTGTAAACTCAATCGACAGTTTCAATGAGTTTTTATTCCGCCTGATGATAGCTGCTTTGATATCAGTGGATTTAGTTCTTATTTTTATTAAATACTCGGAATTACCTATATCTTGTATTTCCAAACCTCTGATAAGGGAATTTTCTTTGAAAACATGCATTTTCCCTATGTTTCCCAAATCCATATTTCGGAGCTTGATAATATAAATTCGATGTTTGAGATTTTCGAAGACCTCGAAATCAGGTTTGGCGTCAAAGTAGATGTTAAGTTTTGCCTGATGTGCCCCTTTAGAGTAGTTGTCAATCTTCTTTAAAGCATAAGACGTGGCCTGAACACTTGCAGGAAGTCCAAAGAAGCAAAAACTCAATATCAAGCACAAACAGCTTTTGATTTGATGACGATTTATCATATCAAATAATTCCAGGACGGTTCACGGCCCATTCACGTCTAAACCATTTCCTATAGAGAAACAATGGCATAGACAGTCGTTTTAAGGGCGAATACAAATATCCCGCAGTTATTGTTCTCTGTTCTGCGAGAATGCAGGGGGAATACCTTGTAGAATGATAAGCAAAACTCCTGCCTATCAACAGTAATAGTGAAGTTATTTCGGAATATTATTTCAAATAAGATAATATGTAACTATTCAGCATGAGTTCCGTCGAGGGTATCTTGATTCAAAACACGCATAAATCGATCCCTGGAGCTGTTGGAAAACGTCCTGTTTTCCATCGTTTTGAATCAAGAAACCCTCGACTCCCGAAAAGTGGTGAATAATTACTATAATACTTCCATTTTTTCAGAAGATGAAGAGGATAATAGAAAGGAAAAATATCGTTACGGGCGTCAGAGATCGCAATTGAAGGTCATCAGGACAGGATTCGGTCACCTCTTTCAATACTCGACCAGAGGCACATCGCTCTGTCCGTGCCCGATGCTCTGACGATTCTGGTCGAGTTGTCGTTGATGATGGACTGTGTAGAAACCCTCCATTTTTAAAGCGTTTTTTTCCTCAAAGCTGAGGTGTCGAATCATGATACACTCTCCCTGAAATAACGCCCCGTCCTCGATACTGAAATCACTTGTGTATACCAGCCCCTCGAGTCTACCAGGAGCATAAAGCTCCAATTTTTCAGTCGCTTTGACATTACCCAAAACCGTTCCAGAGATAATCACGTTATCTGCAACAATATCGGCTTCTACAGAGGCCAACTCAGTGATGATGACGGTGCTTGGCTTCGAACTTTTACAGATGATTTGGCCCAATACATCGCCGTCAATCCTGAGCGTTCCGTCAAAACGGATCTCACCTTCAAAATGGCTGCCTACCCCGAGCAGTCCGGATATCTCATGTTGTTTTTCTTTTCTCATCCTGAAACTTGTAATCACCTATTCAAGAAATATCTCTTTTTTTATTTCGAAAACCTGTCTCCCTAAAAGCCGACCCTTATAAGAGTATAGAAAAACAATAGCGTCTGTATAGTATTCATTCACTTCAGTCAGAGTGAATTTGAAACGTTTTGTACTGGAACGTCGCTTAATGAGGTATTGTCTACCGGTTTTATAACTTGCCGGATACCCATCTTCACCTATTGCCCCTTTTGAGATGGATTTGAACAAGGGTGGCGAGTGACCACTGTTCCTCAGCGTTATGCCGATATACCCACCGATTCTTTGGATGGGATTGGAGGTATTTAGCAGTTTTATAAGAATATTCAGATCGTCGCCTGCAACTGAAGCATCGAACCGCTCGATCTCTGCGGATGTTGTTCCCTCCAGTAAATCTTCTTCTGAAAGGGTACTTTTATCAGTAACCCAGATCCCTTCGGTAGAAAAACGGGGTTGACTAAGAATGGCAGATTTTACCGTCACACTCTCTTCTGATTTTACCTCTTCACTTCCCCAGTATCGGTCATGGTCCAGTTTTGATATCTGTTCTGATAGAACCGTCACCTTTTTCTGTGACTCTTTCAGTGCCAGATTCAGATTTTTTGAATTTGCATGCAACAGCAGATAGCTAATTGAAGCGTAGACAAGTATTGAAAATAACAGAAGAAAGACGATGAGAAAAAACAACACTTTGGCTGGCTTAACAGTAAACGAAATCGGAATACCGATATTCCGAACAATCATGATGGTATATATTTCCTTATCTGCCATATTGCTCACCCGTGATGCTATGCTTTTTCCCTGTTCTCACGAAGATGATATCCGGCATTCGCCAAAACTTCAACGATCTTATCCTGAAGTGACGTAATATCCTCCGGAATCAGGGTTTTTTCCATGGAACGAAATTCGATGGAAACTGAAAGTGATTTTTTGCCAACATGTTCCTTTGGAGAAAATGTGTCAAGAAATCCAACCTTTTTCACAAGGGGATCGACTCCCAGAATAATACCCTGGACTTCCTGAAAATATGCCTGCTCCGGCATTAAGAGTGAGACTTCGAAATTGACGGCTGGATATTTCGGCGGTTCCCGATAAATAAACTCTTGTTTTTTGATAGAAAAAAGTTCATCAAAGTCTAGATCAGCAATACAGACGTCCCCTTTCAATCCTCGTTTATCCAGAAAATCCGGTGCAAACGTGTAAAGCTCCCCCAGCTTACATTGACCTGAAAAAACGGCTGCAGATATTTTCAAATGCTGGTAGAACTCTATCTCAGCGGTCAGTGGCGTCCATCTGATATCAGGAATCTGCAGTCTGGAAAACAGTTTCAACAGGTCGCTTTTCAGCCTGAAAAAAGAATCCCCTATTGATTCGATTTTCTTTGACCCTCCCAAGATCAAGTGTATCGGTTCAGTAATCTCACCAGATTTGGATTTGTAATAGGTGCGACCCACTTCGAACACTTTAAAGTTCAAATTAATTTTCTGATTCTCCAGCAACGTTTGAACAAAATGTGCCAGCAACGATCTTCTCATCTGATCCTGATGCTCGGCAACCGGGTTTAGCAAACGCATTGCAGAATCCGGATCAATGCCAAAAACAGCCTCTGTTTTTTGGCTCGTCAAAGGATAGTTGTATACTTCATGATATCCGTTTTCGCTCAAGACAGTTTTAGCCTTTCGTTCGAACTGATGCTGCCGATTAAAAGCCGGTCGCTGGATAGGGAAAAAAGGTGCCTGGGGGGTAATATTGTTGAATCCGTGAATGCGGCCGATCTCCTCAACGAGGTCTTCTGCAATCGAAACATCCTTCGTACGTCTATGTGACGGAACATCCACAATCAACTCGGAACCCGATCCTGTAACAGTAAATTCCAAGTGACCCAGAATATCTCTGATCTCTTTCTCGTCAATATCCTTTCCAAGACGACGGCAAATGAAATCTATAGTTGTTTCGATCCGAACAGGGCTGTTCATCTGGTTCTGAATATCGACCAAATCACCGGCCACATGCAGATCCGGATTCGTCAGCTTCATCAACTCCACAGCTCTTTGAACGGCTAATGCGGTCATCTCGGGGTCAAGGGCTTTCTCGAATCTCTGACAGGCGTCTGTCCTCAGCCCGATCCGTGTTGACGTTTTTCTGATGCCGGTAGGGTCCCAATTGGCCGCCTCAAGAAATACTGCATTTGTGCTCTCGATCACACCGGTATTGAGACCACCCACCACTCCTGCAACAACTGAAGCACCATTGGCATCGCAGATTGTCATGTCATTTTCACCCAGCGTCACCTCTTTCTGGTGCAACGTCATTAATTTTGTACCTGAGTCTGCAGGACGCACCGTCAGCTTTTTACCTGCAATCTGATCTGCATCGAAGGCATGCATCGGCTGCCCCATCTCCAGCATCACATAGTTTGTCAAATCAACCATGTTGTTGATCGGTCTCAGGCCGACCCGTGTCAAACGATACTGCATCCACAACGGACTGGGGGAGATACTGACGTTATCCACAGATATACCCGTAAAGCGTGGCACCAGATCCCCGGCCAGAACTTCCACTTCGATCAAACGGGATCCGGTTCCCTCCAGAATTTCAGGATTAAAATCCATCTTATCCACCGGAACTCTGAAAACAGCGCCCAATTCCCTTGCAAAACCGTAATGCCCCCACAAATCGGGTCTATGGGTAATAGATTTATTGTCAATTTCCATGACCACATCAACCTGATCAGGGAAAAGGGTTGCCAACGTATCGCCGACGTTACTGTCTTCCGGTAAAATCAACAGACCGTCGTGATCCTCAGACAGGCCCAGCTCATCTTCAGCACATAGCATACCGTCACTTTCTACACCGCGGATTTTTGCTTTTTTAATCAGAAAGTTCCCCGGTAGCATAGCTCCCTCCCCAACAAAAGGGACCTTATCTCCGGGTTTGAAGTTGGATGCTCCACAGACAACCCGTTTTTCCTCTTTACCGGTGTTGATCGTTACGAGGCTTAGTTTATCTGCATCTGGATGGGGTTCAATGGCCAGGACCTGCGACACGAAGGTTTCTTTCAGATGTGTGCCTGTTTCTTCAAATCCTTCCACTTCACAGATCGAAAGGGTAATTTTTTCCACCAGTTCCTGATTGGAAAGATCTTCCTCGATACAAATAAAATCTTTAATCCAGTTTAATGAAATCTTCATGTTGGTATTTAAAATGTGAATAAATCAATTGAATAGTGATCAAACGGTTGTGGTTGTCAACCAGGTGGAAAACAGTTTAAAGAACTGTAAAACAACGGGCAAAATTCAGGTTCCCTCCATGCAAAGGTCGAATATCTGTAATGTCATATTTCATCATTGCCAGACGATCGATCCCTATCCCAAACGCAAATCCTGAGTAGACAGACGGATCAATATTTCCCGCCCTCAGAACATTCGGGTGTACCATCCCACAACCAATCAATTCAATCCATCCAACCCGTTTACAGAACTTACAGCCTTCCCCCTTACATAACAGGCATCTCATATCCAACTCAAATCCAGGTTCCACAAAGGGAAAATATCCAGGTCTCAAACGGACTTCCACCTCGTTTTCAAAAATTTCGCTGAGCATGGTTTTCATAAAATAGATCAAATGGGCTACCGAAATATCCTTGTCAACCATCATCCCTTCAAACTGGTGAAAACAGGAGTCGTGAGACGCATCAGTCCGCTCGCAGCGAAAGACCTTTCCCGGACCTACAATTCTCAGCGGCGGCTGGATTCGTTCCATGCCCCGTATCTGGATGGGAGATGTGTGGGTTCTTAACAGGTGACCATCCTCAAAGTAGAACGTATCCTGCATATCACGGGCGGGGTGATGTGCTGCGATATTCAGCGCCTCAAAATTGTAGTACTCCGTTTCAATATGAGGCCCGTCCAGGACCTGAAAACCCATCGCGATAAACGCATCTTCAAGCTTTTGCTGTACGACAGTCACAGGATGGAGACTGCCGGGTTCGGTCTGATACGGATCAGTCGTAATATCAATCCATTCACACTGCATGCGCTGTTCATACTCCAAATGCTTAAGATCCTCTCTACGAAGATCAATTTTCTCCTGAAAAAGGACCTTGAGCCGATTGACACTCTTTCCGATTTCCGCTTTTTTCTCGTTAGAAAGTTCTTTCAGCTGCTTCATGAATTGGGAGAGTTCTCCTTTTTTGCCCAGAAACTGAACCTTGATCTCCTCCAACTCTTTCATATTGGATATTTCCTGGAGTCTTCTCCTGAATGAGTGCTCCATTTTTTCGAAATTGTTACTCATAGCCTTATATTGACATCTTTGGTTTTGTTAATTGTAGACTCTGTTGAAAACAGTGTGCGATCTTCAGAAGTTTTCCTTCTTCCAGATGACTGGTCAACAGCTGGAATCCAACTGGCAGGTTGTTATTGGTAAAACCGCCTGGAACTGATATCCCCGGAATTCCTGCCAGGTTCGCAGGAATCGTAAACGCATCTCCAAGATACATTTTTAACGGATCATTGATCATTTCCCCAATTTTATAGGCTGCCGTTGGCGCGACTGGCGTTGCGATGGCATCCACTGCCTGAAAAGCCTGATGATATTGGGATCGAATGAGGTTCTGAACTTTTTGAGCCTTGAGGTAGTATGCATCATAATAACCCGCTGATAAGGCAAACGTACCGATCAGAATTCGCATTTTGACCTCCTTACCAAACCCTTCGTCACGGGATTTTTCATACATATCCAACAAGCCGGATATCTCCTTTGCCCTCTGACCGTATCTCACTCCGTCGTATCGGCCCAGGTTTGAGCTCGCTTCGCAGGGCGCGATCACATAGTAAGTGGCAACAGCATCAGAAATATTTGGCATACTGATCTCAACGATTTCAGCACCTGCATCTTTTAACACCTCAATATTGTGCTGAAAAATTCTGACCACTTCTGAATCACAGCTGGAAAGATCGAGTTCTTTGATGACACCTATTTTCATTCCCTTTATCGATTGATTCAGGAACTGTGAGTAGTCAGGAATATCTACTTCCAAAGATGTCGCATCCCTGCTATCATAACCGGCGATTGTCTGTAGAAGTATAGCTGCATCCTCAACATCGCGTGTCATGGGCCCTGCTTGATCAAACGAACTCGCAAAAGCGACCATTCCCCAACGACTTACTCTGCCGTAAGTTGGTTTTAACCCGACGATCCCCGTGAAAGATGCGGGCTGTCGAATCGATCCGCCGGTATCAGTTCCCAGAGCAGCCAGAGATTGTCCAGATGAAACCGCGCTCGCAGAACCACCGGAAGATCCCCCTGGAACCCGATCCACATTCCAGGGATTTCGTGTGACACCAAATGCAGAATTTTCTGTAGAGGAACCCATTGCAAATTCGTCCATGTTTGTCTTACCGACAAGCAGCGAACCGGCTTCTTTCAGTTTTTCAGTCGCGGTTGACTCGAAAGGGGGGACATAATTTTCCAGAAACCGTGATGCACAAGTAGTCCGGATACCTTTTGTAGAAAAAATGTCCTTTATTGCGATTGGCATCCCCTCCAACGAATGAATCAGTTCCTTTTGTGAGATTTTATGGTCAATTTTCTCAGCCAGATCCAGATGCCTGTCTTCGGATAGTGTAATAAATGAGTGCAGTTTTTCTTCTACATTTTCCAAACGCTTTAATATCGACTGAACGATTTCGACAGTTGTAACCTCTCCCGACAACCTTTTCTGGTGTAAATTATGGATTGGCAGCTCGTATAAATTCATTGCAAATGAGCCCATTAGTGATGGTTGGAAATTCAGTTTTACAGCAAACGTGCATACCTGTTTTTAACAAACCGGATTCAACGATTCCTCCGAAACAGGTCTGAGACTTGCGACGATTAAATTTAAGGAGATCAAACTGCATGTCGGACAACATCTTGGGAACCTGATGAGGATGTTGGTTATTCCAACTGGTTCTGGTTATTGCAGATCTTTGCAGTTTACCACAGACAGTTCCCTGACAGGCAGACGTATAATTTTATTTTTATCTATATTAATTCATACTGACAATCAAAAACTCTCCAAACGCTTGCCCCAAGGCATCAAATTCTCTTTATCGTAATAACTTTCGAACGATCTTCCGCTTAATTTTGACATTCATCATTCACAGACGCTGACCCATTTTTATATAATGATGAATGATTACGGATATCCGCTGTCTTCAGGCGTGTCAGACTTCAGGAATATCAATCAGGAAGCAACCTGGATATGTTGTTGCACTCTATTCGTTGAGTATACAGCAGACCTCCAATTACGCCAACCCTCGATAGACAGCTGGATACCCATACCGACGTTTCTGAAGGGAACCGAAATAACCGTCAAGGGGATAAATAAATATCATAGTCAGGAAAACATTATGACCAAAAGCTCAAAATTTGACGTTCTGATGCGGGACATTACAAGTGGTACGTTAACTGATCAGCAGGATGAACTGGTATCGCGCATGGAAGAGGTCCTTGAAGAGGAAGAGATGGGATCAATGGATGAGATGATAAATGACATCAGGGATTATCTGACTTCGAAAAACAAACTGGATGCTTATCTCAAAGAGGGAGTGATGCAGTTGCCACTAGAGTTAGTTTTTTCATGGTTTTCAACAACGATCAAGAAGCGTAAAGAGAGCAGCAAGAATTAATTCAACGTTTTCTTTAAAAAAACTAAAATAGCCTTAACAGGCACAACAGCGGATATAACCATGTTACAAAAAGTATTAGACAGACTGGAAGGTATGAACAAGGACCGATTAAATGATGAGCTGATAAAACTGGTGTTGACTGCGGAAGAGATGGGTCTTGGATGCAAGAGTTACCTTTATGAAAACGGCACACGTGATGGGTTGCTAAAGAAGTATGATGAGTGGCAGATCGTGATCGACAGGTTTTATGAGTCATTTATCAAGTAAGCAAATCTGAGCGCACCATTTTCCATCGATCTGCATAAAAACTTCTACGCCCCTTGACAAAGCGAAATACTTCAGTAACCTCATGTCAAGGGCGGCTAAGGATAACCACCTTATCTTCCTCTCTATCTTCAACCAATACGCTTCTCCCTAGCCCGGTAACTCTATGAAACAGCTATTCATTTTGGGGTTCCTTGTCATAAGCCTGTTCATATCCGCATCTGATGGATTCTGCCAGGAAATAGATGCCCCTAATACAAAAGTCACGTATTACGATGAAAGGGATCATATTATCAAAGAAATTAGAAATTTCAGTCTCGAAAAATCACAGGCACAGGGTTTCTATAAATCGGTGACAAATTTTGATAGATATGGGAAAATCGTCCAAACGGAAGAGGTCTTCACAGAAGGGGCTGTCCAAAAAAGCGGAATTCTACGTCAGATCCGATTCTTTGATAAAAACGGCCACCTGACCCGGGTTGAAAAAGAGTTATCTCCAAACAACCCCAAAGATCCGGGTGTGCGAAAATCTGTTTTTCATCTGCGACCCAACGGGATGAAAGAAAAGCTGGAGCTCTACTATTCGACAGAAGCGGCTGAACGGACAGGGTTTAACAGAATTGTGTTCTTTCACAATCCAGATGGCCGCAAAACACATGAGACCTTGTACCACACACAACACAAAGCCGAGCAGCAGGGAGTTTACAAATCCAATATAAATTATACTCCTGCCGGTCTGAAGAAAAGTGTGATCTGGTGGATGACTGAAGTCTATATTGCAGCGGAACAGATCACAAAAGTAGTTTTTTATTATGACAGTAAAGGCAATGAGACTAAGCAGGAAGGTCATTTCTCCAGAGAAAAAGCAAAGGAACTGGGTTACTACAAAACGATCATGCATCATGATCTGGCAGGACGGAAGTTGAAGGAAGAACGATATTATCTTCAAAACAACCAAAGTGCAAAGGGCTACTATAAGGGTATAATCACCTTCGACGAGGATGGTAGAATCATAACAGAAGAGAAGTTCGATAAATATGGCAACACCTTTTAAAAACTGCCCGCTCTGACCAAAACAATAAAAATAAATTTTCAAAGCAGTGCCAAAACTGTTTCCGCGTGTCTCTCATAGCAATTAAAAAGGATTTTATGATTTTCGGTCATCCGGCCCACTCACAAAAATTATCGCCATATGAAGCATTTTTTCGATCAAGCTACCGCATTATCTGCTACTGAAAAGTCTCAGATACTGGATACTGCTCGACAAGAATTGAAAAAGAATCCTATGAACTTCAATGAAATGTCGACCCAGCAGTTATTGCTCTGCATCAACGCCAGCGCTTCGAATCATTATATTCCCACGGGGATGGAGAGTCTGATCACGACTCATATTATACCCTTAAATCAAAATATCGACAAACATGTACATTCGAGCATTAAAGAACTACTCCTTGAAACAACCAATGACCTACTAGGGTATCTGCTGGAAAATATCCAGACAAAGGAAATCCATCAGTATTTCGACCTGATCTTCAATCTTGAAAACCGATATCAGTTCGACCCCTTGCTGGTCGCACATTTTTCTTATGATGAACTGGTCGATTACCTTCAGGATTTTTTAAAGGCTTCGGTGGTTGATGACATTGATCGAAGCGTCGAAATTTTCGACGACCGTCAACCCAAGTCGTGGAAAACACTGACAAAGCTTGCAGATTTGGAAAGTGTTGATACCAGTATTAAAATTCCTGCAATTATCGAGCGACCGTTTTTTTCCGATATCCATTTTAACATCACCAAACAGGGCCGAGCAACGTTGATCAAAAGCACTTTTGGTCAACTGAAATCTGTGCAGCCGTATTTCAGTAAAACTAAGGCCCCAACCGGTGAATTGTTTAGCGCCAAGAACAAGGTATTTCTGAAATGGCGGGATATTCATCAGTTCAAACTAGGATCCACGCAATCCAAATCTTTTCTGGGGGTTTCCGTCAAGGGTGAGTTTGTTGCGGCAACAAAGCTGATATCACATGATATCGGATTAAAAATGATTAGCATTGAGGATATCGACTCATTCAAACTGAGAATTAACAAAAAAGTGGTCGATGTCAGCCCCAAGGAGATTACTCAAATCGAAATCAATCTCGACACCCAACAGATGATTATGACCCGGGATGTCACCGAGGATGATTTTCATATCAGCCGGTTTAAGCGTCTCAAATTGAAAAAAGGGGATCAAGTAGGGCAGATTAACAAGATTGTCTCCTTTAACCGTGGCTCTTCAAATTTCGAGCAGATACAGACCATCTTTGGAACCCGCTATACTGAATGTGAAAAAGCACGCAACATACTGAACGCGAGGGGTGAATACGGACTTTTGGGAACCAGGAATATCGCAGCGGGCGATCTGGCCTCTCATCTGGTTTTAACTAGTATGAAACTGCTCGGCTTTCTTCCGTTCAATATTCAGTGTATCGGATTTAAACCCGAAGATGTTAATAATCCCAAAGTCAGTCAAAGTGAAGCGATCAGCTGGATCAAAGACGTTCAGAATTCGCTGTCTGAAATTATGGATGTTTCAAAAACGCCCAGTTTTACTGAACACAATTTTTCCCGCCTGACAAAAACAGTGAGGACGATTATTAAGCGGGATAATTTGTCGGATATAACTCCCCAGCATCTCGAACAGATTATTGAGGAATTAGAGGGCTTGATTCTGTATATGGATGACTTTTTCAAGTTGAACATATACCAAAAACTTGAGGACGATCTGGAATGTGAAACCGTCCCGGATCTGGATGAAGAATCTCAGCAGAATACAGACGTTCAAGCCGAAAATGAAGATCTCAGACTTGATGATCAGGCCAAAAATTTTATTACTGAAAACTACACCTTTTTTGAAAAACGGGATCACATTGAAAGCGTGCTGATTAAAATTGAAAAAATACTTTTCTATAATAAAAACATCAAGCCGTTTGCTGAAGATTTAAAATACGATCCTGATCTGATCTTATACACCAATTCAAATTCACAACTGCAGAATTACCGTTTAAGCTCCTACCCATCCGTTTCAACGTCAAAAGTGCTTGACACCAAAACGCTGGAATTCAAAAACGAAGGTGAAGAGCTGCGATTCATTAGATTCATGCGAGCATTCACACAGAAATGCCATCAAAAAGCACTGGAACTCAACAAAACCTTCCACCATCAGTTCAAACATACGTTATCAGAATTGACCTTTATTGCAGATGAAAAACTCATGCAACTGAAGGACGAACTGGCATTTCTGGAGATTCCTGATAATAAGGAAGCCGCTTACCAAACACTTTTTGAAAAAATCACTGCGCTCTACCATCAACACCTCAAAGATAAGCAGGAGAATATCGATAACCTCGAGAAAGAATATACCGAGATCAAAGCCAGATATGAGCAATTCAAGTCGGATCTGGAAAGGCTTCTTGACACACAATACACCGAAGAGGAACTCGGTGCGGTTCTGTCGCAAATGCCTGAGCAACTGGAGACGATGAAGCAGGAGATACTTTCTCAGCACAAAACAAGACTTGCAGAGACATCCCCCGTTTTCAACGCCTATTTGAAGCTCTATAACGCCTCTATCAATTATTTTAAAAAGATCCTCAAGTACTCAAACCTTTTTCTTAAAGCGCTGTGGGTTCATAGGAATAAAGCGGCCTTTCAAGAGGTAAAATTACAGACAGTGACTTTCTTTTCAATGGACACGGATGTAATCCTGCTCAAGGTTAAAGAGTTTGAAAATTTTCAACATGATGAAAATAAGGAAAAACGGATTCAACAGGAAATCCACAATCTGTCGCAGAAAATTAAATCTTCTTTGATCGAGATGAGTAAAATCCCGGTGAAAGGCTTATTTCAAGACAAGAACAGGGATATGGGAGATCTGACCACTTATCTCACATACTACAAACGGGAAACCGATTCTCTTTGCTCACTAATCAAACAATTGCACCCGACCTATCAGCGACTCAGTCAACTACAGAATCTGCTTTTCAAAAAGCAGGAAGAACTGGTGTCCAGTAAACTGGAAAAGGCAAAAAATGATTTACGGATTCAAATTTCGAAAATGATTTGTAACAACCCCGAGTGTCATGCGGAAATTGATGATTTGGAACGAAAATCGGAGAAGGTACCCAAGGAGATAAAGGATGAACTGGGCGATCTGCGTGGGAAACTCGTAGAATCTGTAAATCATTTCAAAACGATTACAGCGCCTGTCAATCTCGAAAAAATCCTGGACTACGAAACCCTGTTTGCTCAGGCAGACAACAGGCATCAAATCAACGAAATATCAAAGGAGTTGGTCAATTTTACACAGGGACTAACCGCCATTGGGCAAGAAAAAGAGGGCGAAATTGAAGACCTGAACTATCTGTCATCCCAGGAGGAAAACCTTGAGCAAGTCGCAATGTCCAAGGCGTTGCCGTCAACAAGAATACTGCTGAAGAACAATTATATTCCAATGATTGAGAGAGAGAAAAAGATGCTTCTGCGGGCCAATCAGTTTCTCTCGGAAATCATCTCTAATGAAAAAGCAATTAACCAGGTTCTGGTTTCAACATTTTTTCATAAACGATTTGGTGTATATCAATTCATTAATGGAACGTACTGTCTAGATATTACAGCCGGGGCTAAAGATCATACAGAGAAGAACATATACAATGCTTTCATGCTGATAGCAGAACGTCTGGTCAAAGCTTGCTCAGGAGTTGTACTTCCGGGAACGCAGGTGAGCTTGAAGAAGGTGGAAGTCAAAGGCATTCCAGATTTGAGAAATCTGATTTCTCAAATCTGGCAAGGACATGTTGATGACCGGTTTATTCTACTACCGTCATCTCTTTCCTTGGAGGAGGCATTTGAACTCTGTGAGTATAAAGATCTGATCTGTCAAAAAAATCCCAAATCACAGAAATCGAAGAATTCGTTGATTTTAATTTACGTCCACAAGATTGCTTTTGAAGCGATCGAAAGATCACCTGAATTAAAAATAAAATATAATCAGGCGATTCTGAGTAATATCTTTATCAATGTAGACGGGGTGGAGATATTCAACAATCGTGATTCGATCTATGATGCCTGCATCAGGGAAACTTTCGGAAAATGTCACGACAAGCAAGCAGACCAAATCATGCATAATTTTCTGTTTGCCAGTTAAGGGATCTTCCCTGCTGATTCTCCTGTTTCTGTTGCCGAGGAAAACCCCAACACAGAATTCCATCAGTAATCTTGCAGGACCGCTTGTAGATCTGTTCGTGTATCCGGGCAGGCAGCACACCTTATCGACATTGACCCAAAGACCCTTTTGCACAGGCATTTTCAAGGACGCCAGTTGCTCCCGTAAAGTCCACCAGTTTCAGATCTATATCATCCAAGACCACATCTGTCAGATTTGCTTGCCTTAATAAAACCCCTTTCATCTTAACCCCTTGTAAAAAGGCTTCCTCAAGATCTGCCCCTGAAAAATCAACAAATAGCAGATTGCTTCCCTGCATAATTATTTCGTTCAATTTGGCACCGGTAAAATCGACCATTCGGAGATTAGATCCGGTGAGATCTGCCCCTGCCAGGTTCGCCTGTGACAAATTGGTATTTTCAATAATTGCCCCTTTGAGATTAGCGCCTGTCAAGTCTGCTTCTCTCAGGTCGAGGTTAACCAAGCTAGCCCCTTCTAAATTACAGTTCGAAAATGTCCCTCCAGTACATTTTTTTGTCTCTTTTAGTTTTAACAGATCCTCTTTATTAAAACCGAATGCAATCATATTACTACAAATAAAAAATATGCAAATTACGAACAGAGATATGGTTTTTCTCATGTTTCACCTTTAAAAGAAGTTGGTCGACATGCGATTTTCAATAAAAAAAACCATGCGCACCCCGGTGCATTCAAATACTGCATTAGTGCGTTCTCATTGAAAAGAATTGTTATTTCAATGAGAACCTGCATGGAAGGCTAATTTCAGTCTGCCAAACGAAATCAATCACTAAAGAATGCAGAAACATTTTCACAGACTTTTACTCAGGCTCTGCAATAGAGATTATACCAATTACTTCATCAGGGTAAAGGGATTTTTAATAAAACTATCCAAATTTGGGATATCGGAATCAGTAAATTTGATTCTACGTCGATCAACCTATTATTTCATTTCAGGGTTTTCTTACTCATATAGGTCATGTTAGATTAAAAGACCAGATACGGAATCCCGAATGAAAAATATTTCCTTGGCTTGGAAAGATGTTTGCATTATAAAAAATATCTAATTTCCGGATAAAACAGTGCCCGTCAACGACCCATCAAGTAGCCAAAAAGACGAGACAGAAAAAGTGGAATTAGAACCCCTTCTGGCTTCTACTGACATTTCTGTCGAACAGGAACTGGAAGCCCACATAATCAAAAGCCTTGGGGATGAGGTCATTCAAGCGCGCATTCGAGGACTTCTGCAGGACATCATGAAAAAAGAACTCGCAAAGATGTCTAATATGCTCAGGGAGGCGATACGAAATTGGATATTTAAGGAAAAACAAAAATATAATCTAGCGCCACAAGACCTGCAACCACAAATGCTTGCGGATAAACTTGAGAAGGTTGAAACTGACTACCGGCAGCTTGAAGGCGAAAATAAGAGATTAAAGAGGGAAATGGAGTTGAAGGAGCACGAAAACAGGATCATGGTATCGGCCTTCAAGAAACTTCATCCCGAGTCCAAATAAACATGAAGCGAGGATAAATATGGTTTTCATTCAAGATTCCTGGGTAGGATTTTTATTTATGAGTTTTTTTCTCGTAGGACTATTGCAGATTATAGCTAAAAGTCGAACAACCGAAGTCCAACCGGGGATGGCGACTAAGTCTGATCAGTTTTCAATGAGAACTGTTTTTCTCAGTATCCGAAGTGGTGAAGCAATGCTGTTTTTCACTGTACTTTTCATCACTATCAGCTTTTTCTTTTTCTCTCTTGGCATCTGCAAATACATGATAGCGATGATCCCCATTGGATAATAGGAAAAGACGCGGTTTTTCATGAAGAAATTACTTTTTTCTGATACCAGATGTCTTTCCTCCCTCATAGATTTCAGCCAGATCAAAAGAAACCATAAATCTGAAGAAAAAACAAACAACCGTTACATGGACTCCCCTGCAAAAAAGCAGAAAATTGAGGAGTCCACCTAAGATATACTACGCTTAATATCCCAATTCCATAACTGAAAGACTGCACACAAATTTTTCAAACCAGATAGATGAGAGATGTTTACCAGACTGTAAGAACGCATATATATGTAAATCTGATCAAACCCCTACGCGAAAGTGTGTCTCCAATACATGAAACCGCACTGGGGTCGGCAATTGGCATATTTGTCGGGCTTACACCAACAGTGGGGCTTCAAATGTGGATTGTACTCATGGTCTGGCTTGGGTTGAAATTTTTTCTGAAATTGAGATTCGATCTGATCGTTGGAACCGCGATTGTTTGGATTAGCAACCCCTTCACAATGTTTTTCCTGTATTATGGATTTCTCGAAACAGGGTATTCATTTATATCGATGAGTGGAATCGGGTCCAAACCCCTGGAATTGAACTACACGACCTTTTACAATCAACTTTCCTTTATACTCGACACCCATCAGCACAGCGGTCTCGACATCATTTTCAATGGTTCAAGATTCCTTTTGGTTGATCTCGGATACCCAATGCTAATCGGTAGCATGTTCTATGCGGTTCCCTGCTCTATTCTGTCCTATATTCTGATCAAACGGTATTTAACCGGTTACCGCAAACGAAGGGCAGAAAAAATGGGGATTAATTATGAGCAGTGGCGGGAATTATTTGAGCGGAAATAGAAGTACTGTTTCTAATCTGCATGACGGCTGGCCATTATCACAGACGATATGATGAAATCTTTACTCAGCGATAAAAAGAGGAAAGAGCAGCGATATTTTTGTCCCCCTATTTAAGGCTGAATCGATGAGTATGGTTCCGCCGTGTGAAGCCATTGTTTTATGAGCTATTGACAGCCCCAAACCTGTGCCCTGCTCTCTGGTCGTAAAAAAAGGGTCAAACAACCTTTTTTTAACTTCATTCGTCATCCCTTTCCCGGTATCTATGATATTGATCTCAATCAGCTCCTGGGGCTGATCTTTTAAAATAAAATTGTTGTTAAATCTTTCCAGAATCATCGGATCATCCTCAAGGCGGTTTTCGGTAGACAGATGAAGCGTTCCACCCTCCGGCATCGCTTGACACGCATTCACAAAAAGATTGTGAAGAACTTGTTTTAGCAGCTCTTTATTCCCTCTTATCTCTGATCGTTCTGCATTTAATTCGACTGTGACATCGATATTCTGCTGAAGTGCCGAAAAACGGGCAAAGTCAGCAAATTCAGACAAGAGTGAGTGAGGATCAAGTTTCTCAAGTACGGCTGGGCGGGGTTTGGTATATTCTAACAAATTGGAAATAATATGATTCATGCTCCGAGTCGCGGAAGTGATGTGTTGTATTAGATCCATTTCGCTGGAATCTTCGTCGGTATCCATTTTCATCATCGAAAGGAACAACTCAATACTCCCCAGCGGATTTCTGATTTCATGGGCAACCTGCATGGAGATTTCCCCCATTGCGGTGAGACGATTTTTCCGTTCAGCCTCCTCTTCAAGTCTTTTTAATTGAGTGATATCAATCAGATTTATAATTATACCCTGCTCCTCATTTTCGTCTGACTTCATCAAGGTGGTCGAACTGTCGATGATGATTTCCGATCTATCTGCTTTGCTGAAAACAAACTGCTGATGATAGTCCTGGTTGATTTTTTCAAAAGCCTCTTCGTCCAGAACTTCAGGCAAAACAGGGTTCTTCAGTAGTTCGCTAATCGGCTTTCCAATAGCCGATTCTATATCTATCCCTGTAATCGCGACTGCGGCACGATTGAATGTCACTACTTTACCCAGCAAATCGGTTACAATCAAGCCATTGGAAAGACTCTGCAACACATTTGTCAATTCCTGGTTCTTAAGGTGAAGATCATTCTGCAGGGTTTTCATTTTCTTATGCAGGACCTCAATAGTCGGATTGAGGGATTCAATAAACTGACTCCATTCCTGCTGCTGTTTCATAAAGAAGCGGATTTGATCTTTTTCTTTGTATAGCTCTTTTTGCAGCTCGACAATCTGTTCCTCCTGGGTCATCTTTTTCTTTTCCAATTGATTCCTTTATCTGTCTTCCTTGAAGAGTATGCGCCTGAATTTAAGGTTAAATTGCTGATTGCTGAATTAACCAAATATGCTTTCTCCGCTTGATTCCCTTTTTTAGATGCAGTCTGTAGAGAGCGCCAAGACGGAATATTTTTCTGAGTAACAATCACTTTATCTGGGAATCAAAATGCAAAACGTGTACTCAAAACCGATCGGTTTCCCATAAAACTTCCGAAACCATTTTACCTAAGGGTCGGCTCATAAATTACTTCACATTCTGTTCGCAAAATGTCCAGTGTTTTGAGGGCTTTTGCAAATAGATTATGTGAAGTTATTTATGAACGATCCCTAAACGTAAACACATAAGGGAACAGGGTCACACTGCGTCGGTTCGTAGCATATCGCTGACGAACCGGACTGTGCAATTCATGGATTGATGGCAAGGGAGAAAGAGAGGAGGGAGAGGTTTAATTTACCCAAAGCGGCATTATTGCAGTTTCAGGTTTTTTGCAACCCCTTCATATAGGTTCCAATAAATTCTCGAATTTCTTTAATCTGATCGGAACGCATTGTTTTCAGTTCCTTAATGATACCAGTTTGTTTTTCCTTTAAAAGCTGATGTTCCTTTTCCAATTCAAAGATGGTTTCTTTGTGTGCCTCAACGGTACTTTTCAGCGACTGTATAAGTTTAGCTTCATTTCCTATGATGGTGCCTGTCTTGACACGGTTTCCACCTCCAATCGAAATACGCGCGCTATCTGTAATTTCCTTTTTTCCAAACAGCGCATGCGGCTTAACAACCCCCGTTGTTCTCTTCTTAACAGAAACTCCAGGCGGTCTTCCACGTCTTTTTTTAGGTGCTTGCGCTTCGGTAATCCGATTATCCTGCGACATGTTTCCATGGGTTTTTGAACCGCCGACCTGTTCAAGTGCTTTTTTCGAATCCGAGGCAATGTCCAAGCCAATGAATTCCTGAACAACGTCGTCAATCGATACTGCATTCGCTTTTTTCTCTTCCAGTTCTTTCAACCAAATATTATGGTATATTTCGATTGATTTGATCGGAACATCGGAAAAGGCGGCCTTAATTTGTTCAATACTGGATTCAGGCTTACTGTTGAGAAATCTGAAAATCACCTCGTACAAGCCACCTTTTTTGACCTTGTCTGTATTTTTCTGTTTTCTTTTCCATCCAGAGAAGTAGCTGTAGATGGAACTCTGTTTGGCTTCCGGAAACTGTGCATACAGGGTTTCAACAGTGGCATTAATTTCTGTATCAAGGTATGTGAAGACCATCTCTTTCAACTTTCTGGGACTAATGCCGGTTTTTTTAACGGTATCTTTTTGCCGCGCCTTTTCCTGCTTTTTCGTCCAATATCGATGATACTCACTGACTTTTGCAGGAGGGATTCCGGGCATCGCTTCGCGCAAATCGGCCAACGATGCCTTTGTTCTTTTATCCAGGTACTTGTATATTTTCCTTTTTATATTCTGCTCTTGATAGTCGTGTCGATTTACGACTTTCTCCTGCTTATACTCTTTTTTTGCTCTTTTAATAGTTGTCTTGCTCACACCTTTTAATCCTTCCATCTTAGTCAGTGCGTTTTGAGTCAAATCTGCGAAGTCCACTCCATCCTGGATCAGATCATCTATGGCTTTTTTTACTAAGTTTTTCTTACTCATCGTGTCAACTCTCCAATACTACCTTTGTATAATGCCCCCAGCCTCATTTTGTTGACTGCCGGAGACCCCTTTTAGTTTTCGAATCTCTGAAAATCAAAGGGCCTTCCAGAGCCGGTTTCTAAAATGTGTTCTTAAACTATCCAAATACTGCTCAAACCGTTGTTATTAGGTAAACTTATCGGTAATTTTAACATAATGCAATCATTTTTTTCAAAAACCGTTGTCGCCTCAGTAAGTTTTGCAAAATCTCATGCAATAAATTTATCATTTTATCCGCCAGACCTTCATACTCCAAAATGCCCTGACAATTCAACAATCAGGATTTTCAGATCGATTCCTCCAGCCGTTTAACGATTTCAGGTAAGGCAATACCACTCTCCGCTGAAATCCCGGCACCACAAAAAGAGACCACATGTCGGGCCTCTGCTATAATTTCAGCGGCTTTTTTAATTTCACTGGACCACATATTCATATATTCCTCTTCGATGGAACCATCATTGGATCATCGGCTCAAAATTTTTTTATTTGGCTTTAGCCCTGTGTATCTCAAAAATTCGCAAGACTCTGGCAGATCCGGACCCCGTTGTTGCATGAAATCAAAAAATTGATCCCGCATAACCCGTTTTGAGATATTCACTTTCTGATTTGATGACAAAAATATCTGCGATTTAATCCCGCCCCCACCATAATAGTGGTAATCGGCTATTTTAACAGGATATTTTTTTATGAATTCATCTCCGTTCAACCACCATAAAGGCTGTTCCGGTACTGTCACATTGCTTGTGAAATGGGAAAAAAGGACTCGGTTATAAGGTATTCGGCGCCGGCCAAATTCTGGTACAGGTTGGCTTAATAATTGGATATCCCTCAAGCTCAATAACACCGTTACTGTTCTGTTATCATGTCTAAACCATTTATACAAATCCAGACGACGAACTCTTTTTCCATTGAGGCCAGAAAGTCGTGAAAGGCTCAACTTTGGCAGCATGGTTCCCATAATTGTCGGGCCATCCTGGGACATTGCGTTCAAACGGTTCAGGCAGGCTGACGCCCGCCGTTTATCAGTATGGGTGACTAAATATGGCAAGGGGGTCTGAAGATAGTTTTTATAGTCGTCAGGTAGCAGCCGAAGGTACGAAGATTCAATCTTTCTGCTCTGAGAAGCTTGATGCGTTTTATGTTCAATGTCGATAATCCGCCATTTATTACCCGATCTCAGGAGTCTTAAATCTAAAAAAACAAACGCTTCACCCCAACGGCCGCCTTCAATAATCGGCGTCTGTCTGACATATTTGATACGTTTGCTCTTAAAACCCGGAGACAACCGATGATCATGCCCGGCAATCACGAGATCGAAACCGTCATTTTTCTTTAACGTCTCCATCACAGAATTGGCTGCCGAAATACGGTTCAGTTTACTGTTTTCATCGTCCCTGATCGAATACATCCCCGCGTGAAAAACACCGATAATCAGATCCGGTTTCTCCGTCCTTTTAATGATTTTTAACCAAAATGCAGCAGACCGTTCGACAGACCTGATTTCAATTCCATTCAACCGGTCAACACCCAACCACATTTGAGAGCCTGGAGTTGAAAAACCCAGAACAACGATTTTTAATCCGTTGCGATACAAAGTTGTAAATGGTTCAAATACCAGTTGGGTATTTCTGTATATATTTGCCGCTAACCAGCTGAATTCAGAATTTGGCAGATATTCTCTTTCAAAGATTGGATTAATCCCCAGATCGTGATTGCCAACAACGACGGCATCATACCCCAAACTATTAAAAAGCTTGAAAAATGGATCTTTGGCAGCAGGAAATTTATGGGTTTGATGAATATAAGAGACAAGAGGAGATCCCTGCAAAAGATCTCCCGCGTCTACAAGAATCAGATCAGGATCCTTTGATCTTGCTTTTTTAATACTTTTTGCCAGGTGCAATAAACCCTTGCGTTTTTCAGTCGGATAGAGCAAAGCGGTCGACATCCATCCATGAAGATCAGAGGTCACAATCAGCCGAATCCGTTTGCTTTCTTGTTCTGCGGCAGCCGAGTGGGCTATGGCGTATAAACAGAAAATCAGTATACCAAACATTCGCCCGGGTACAATGAAGTTCCAAATAATAGCCATTTTTTTGTTTGGTGTTCAGGCGAAAATTCCTTTGGCAAAACACATGAATTTCCGCTCCGGGAGGGTTAGCTTTTCTTTCTCAAACGAGCGATATACATGCCATTTCCATCTGTTTGAGGAGGGGCAATCGTCAATCCTTTCTCAGAGGATTCCTGTGTGAACGGATTCACAATCATTTCAAGATTGAAGCCTTTATGCAACTCCAGAAATCTGTCAATAACCATCTCATTTTCTTCCGGAAACAGTGAACAGGTAGCGTATACGAGTACACCACCTTCACAGAGACTATCAGAGCAGAGTTGCAACAATTTCAATTGTACATCGCTGTATTCATCAACCTGCTCTTTGGTAATCCGCCAACGAAGTTCAGGATTTCTGCGCCATGTGCCGGAGCACGAACACGGGGCGTCGACCAGGACGCCATCCATTTTTCGATTAAATATGGGCGGTTTAAATCCATCCCACAGAAGGGGTTGAATATTGGACCAACGGCTGTTTTTTCCGATTCTGCGCTTCAGCTCTCGAATCAAATTAACATTGATCTCCGATGCGTAAACCAGACCGTCTATCCCCATCAGTGCAGATAAATGAAGTGCTTTTCCACCGGATCCGGCACAAACGTCCCACCAGACATCTTTGGCTTTTGGATCACATATCAACCCTACGGCCTGGGATGATATATCCTGTATTTCTAACTTTCCCTCTCTAAAATCAATGGATTCATTGAGGTTGAGAGTCGATAATATCTCAAGTGTTTTTGCATTTTTAGAATGAAAGCGGTAGGCGATCTTTTTCGAATCGAGAAACGTCAGAAAGGATTGCGGGTCCGATTTTTCAATTCTGACCCAGACACTGGGCCTGGATTGAAACGCTGTCAACCGCTCTGTGCTCCATTCATACATAAAATCAGGGTTTAGGTCGGATATTTGAACTGGACCGGTCATTCCGGATACAACTACGGCCTTTTTTTCCAGAGAGTCCACACTCTGCATATCGATCTGTTCCAACCAGTCCCGGGGCAAACCCAGATAATCTGACCAGTAAACGATCCGGTCATCTATTCTGTTTCCGTCAAGTAAATATCCCAGCAAAAGTCCTAAACTGAACCGTTCTTTTGAAAGTCGACTTAACCATCCATACCATCTGTAATACCCAAAAACTGAATTTGAGACAAAGCGACGGTCGTTTGACCCAAATTGCTTGTTCCGCCGGTAGAAAGCGGACAAGGCCTTGTCCACAGGCTGACTATGCCTGAACTTTTCATGTACAGCCTCAAAAACGCTCTCCAATGCTCTGATTTGATTGTGATATCGATTATTTTTATTCATGAAATAGCAAAAAAAAAGGTGAGCTAAATATCGACTTAACTCACCTTTCTGTTTCAATTAAAGAGGTTGTTGGCTTCAGAGAGTTTCTTCATCCATTACGGGAAGGGTTTCCGCTTGCGCTAAGACGTTCTGCCGGATGCTCTCCTTTCCGGTCTTTTTTTCATGAGAGTTAAATTTACCACGCCGTAACTGTGTTTCCAGTTTATCCACACAATGATCGATCGCCTTATACATGCTTGCCGGGTCCTCAGCCTCAGAATTCAAATAAAATCCATTTCCTTTGATGATGGCATGAATATGATTGCGATGTTTTTCGACACCTAATGTGATGTTCGCATTGAGATTAAAATCAGTATATTTTTTTACGCGACTGATTCTTTCGGTCACATAGTTTTTCAATGCATCTGTTAGATCCATCTGTTTTGCTGATATGGATACATCCATACTTATTCTCCTAGATAGTAATTAGGATTGAACAAATAAACGATCATGATAAAACTGAACAGACCGCGCTAGCGGCTGCTCCCTACTAATCCTACTCATACTAATACAGTATTGAGCTGAAAATTTCCAGCAATATTTAGAGTTTTTAGGAATGTCTCTACATCAAAAGCTGTCCTTCAGACCTCTCAGTTTCCCCATTCGTTCAGTGCGACTTAATTTGTTTTCCGAGTCAACTGCCTGTGCAACATCTGGGTGATCGATACGTAAAAACGGATTGATCTTCTTTTCCAACCCAACAGTTGTTGGCGTTGAAAACTGCCCGGAACTGATTATCTGATCGACTCTTTTCCGATACGCTTCAAGATCTCCATTGTCAGGCTCAATCGATTTGGCAAAACGTATATTCGACTGTGTATATTCGTGTCCGAAATAGACATTTGCATCGTCTGAAAATGAGGTTATTTTATCCATGGCACGTTCCAAATCGACTGGCTTACCTTCGAACAAACGGCCGCATCCAGCTGAAAAAAGAGCATCGCCAACAAACAGGTTTCCTTCAATATGGAACCCCGTGCAATACATTGTATGGGCTGGCAGACTGACCACTCCGATTTCAAACTGCCCGAAAGCAATCGCATCCCCCTCCTTGACTTCCATAGCTTCCATTGTCAGTCTTTTCTCACCTGCTGGTTTTACGACAATTGCATCTGGAAAATGCTTTTTCATGTTTTCAATTTCACCTGCATGATCAAAATGAAAATGTGTAGCCAGTATGAAATTCAGGCGCCAATTGTTTGTCTCAAGCCGTCGTAGAACCGGTTCCATTTCTCCACAATCTACCAATGCTGTGACCCCCGCCTGTTTTTCATGAATCAGATAGGAAAAGTTGTCATCATAATATGGGACAATTTCAATGCCTAGATCTTTCATAATTTATTCCTGATGAAATTTGTGATAAGTCTGCGAACAATCCTGTTTAATTTTAACAGGATGAGTTAACAGCAGAGGAGGAATTTTCTCCAACTCGGTTAGTAAGAAATCACCTTTGCACGGATGAATCAGTGTGTTATCCAGTTCCAGCAACGGGATTAAAAAAAAGTCCCGGTTGCTCAAATCATAATGAGGAATGGTCAACCGCGGCTGTTCAATGACCTGTTTTCCCCACAACAGTATATCAATGTCGATGATACGTGATTCCCACTTTTTGCCACTCCGTTTTCGTCCAACGATTGTCTCAATTTCGGAAATTGTATCTAACATTTCCAACGGATTCAGATCCGTCCAACATTGGACGGAACAATTGATATACGCTTGTTGATTCATACCCTGAAAAGGGTCAGTCACGTAAAAAGAGGAAACGCGAAATCGAGCGGGAAAGTACTCTTTCAGTAGATGCAGGCTTTTAGAGATATATTGCTGTCTCGGTGAGATGTTGCTTCCCAATGACAGAAAAATCAGGTTATTGTCAGCAGTTTTCAAGAATTTAAAACCAGGCCCGACGGTCTTGCCTTTAAAATTTAAAATGGATATTTAGTAAATTGACACTATCGTTGCCGTTGATTGCAGATGAAGTAGCAAAAAACCGTTGTCCATCTGGATTCTGGTCGTAGTTCGGATAAAAGGCTATGCGAGAACGACCTTCATCAAATGTGATCCCTCGGATGGATAAGTAAACACCTGCACCCGCGCCTATAATACCTCCGTATGTGGCACCAACAAGAAATTGTTCCGAAAGACGGCTGAATTTAAACCGTTGTTCTGAAGGGATCGAATCATCCAGCGTCGACCAGCCCAACATCAGCATCCCGCCACTGAGAGATCCCCAGAGGACATTGAGGAATACATTTTTCATTGGAGGCTGTGCTTTTACAATCAAAGCCTCCTGGGGGATCTGCGCTGCCGCCTGCCCAAATATCGGGTTCACCTCTCCGAGAATTAGTACAGTCAGCAACAAACAGATTATAAATTTCTTTATGGTTAATGCCATATACCGGGCCATTTTACAATTTACTCAACCTAAAACGCTTTACATCCTCGTTTTACCAAAATCGTAGGTAACCGGAATGTAAAGATCAATCTGAGGTCGGATTGAGCTCTTTTCGAAATACTTTTGAAGGGTAAAAAGTTACGACCACCCGTTCTGAGATTTCATAAGCTACTTTGGTCTTCGGATTTCTTCCAATTCGGGCTCGCTTGTGACGTACCTTGAAATACCCAAAACCAGAAATCATGACCTCTTCACCTGCCGCCAGCGATTCCTTAACGATTCTCAGGATCGCCTCGACCAGATTTTTAGCGTATTTTCGGTCCAGAGTAATTTTTGTCATTACATCACGAATAATATCTTCTTTAATTCTTGTCATTTTTACTCTCCAACTATCAAAACAAATTCCTTACTCCAATAAAAAGCAATATCTGTTCCTGAAGAAACAAAAATTACTGGAGTACCCATTAAAAAATGAAAGCCGCTAATTCAATCAGCCAATTGCCATTGAAACAAAAAACAATTTCTAATCACAGTCATAAGGATATAATTTTAATGAGCTGAAATCAATGTTTAAATTTCAGTTCTTCCCATATCAACCCTTTTTATAATCTTTTAAAATAGATGTGTAGGCCAAATAGAAGCACTTCACAGTTGTCGAACAGCATCAATAATTTCATCTTTCTGAATTTTATTGCCAAATGTGTGTTTTTTGCCAGATTCCTTAAAAATCGGAATGACAGTCCGTCCAATGGAGATGCGGCTTGGCTTCAATCTAGAAGTATGATATTCTTATCACTTGATATTTTACTCGATTAAAAGCTGACGACTGCATTGAAACCCGGATTGATATTTCACCAATGTCGATTTGTTTCAGGTTTGGTTTAATTGATAATCAACACTTTTCAATAATTATCGAATTCGAATGCTTCGATTTAAAAACGGCCAAAAGCTCCTTTTTTTCGCCGGGGTACTCATCTTAAGCCTGTTGTCACTATGCAATTTTGATGAAGCTCAGGCGCAGAAGATAGATTTAGATACACTTGAAATTGATCAGGGGATCAAACAGGCCAATCGTAACGTCTCCATTATCGCCAGAATCAGCCCAACGACCGTCTTCCGAGGCGATCAACTAACACTTAGGATTATCGGCCGGATTGACCCAGGTCATCACCTTTATTCCATTAGACAACAAGGGGGATTTGCCCCCGATCCAACAAAAATAGTGATCACGGACCCTTTTCTGAATGCGGTTTCAGAGATGGATGAATCAGCAACTTTACTAATACATGATGACGCTTTTGGTACGCCACTACAGGTGCATCAAGACGATTTCTGGATCAGCCTGCGCTATCATGTGAGCGGAAAGGCAAATCCGGGTGTATATCAATTGAGGGGTTACCTGATTTATCAAATATGCAACAACCGAATCTGTTCTTTACCGTTAAAAAACCATTTTCATGAAAAGATAACAATCAGTAACTAGCAACAAATGACAGTTTATACACTACCGGTTCAAAATATTACGTCTTATGCCTGAATTACCAGAAGTTCAGACCATCGTAAATGAACTCCAAACGAATCTTCCCGGCAGAAAAATATCATCTTGTCGCATAATCAGGGAGTCGATCGTTCATGGCGATCATAACCGATTCCAGAAAATTGTTGAAAAAAAAACAATCATTAAGATCGATCGTCTCGGGAAGTATATTGTCATTCACCTCTCAACCGATGTTTGGATTATTGTCCATTTGCGGATGACAGGTAAATTTGTTCTTCAACCCGACTCCCGAAGCACCCACAAACATGATCGGGCTGTTTTCCAGCTGGATAATCGGCTGAAGCTGATATTTTCAGATGTTCGCTGCTTCGGCACACTCGAAGTGTGTGACGACCTCGGTAAACACAAAGGATTAAGACAGCTTGGCCTCGATCCCTGGAGTAAAAAGCTCACGGCCGGGATCTTAAAGCTTAAATTTGACGCTCGCAAAATCCCAATCAAAACAGCCTTGCTGGATCAGAAAATCATTGCCGGCCTAGGTAATATTTATGCATCGGAAATATTGTTCGATGCTGGAATTAATCCCATGATACCTGCAAACAAACTGTCAAAGGGGAAACTATCGGCCATCATACAATCCATGAGAAAAATTCTCAGCCTGGCATTAAAATATAATGGGACTTCAATCTCGGATTATCGACGTGTTGATGAAAAACAAGGGATGTTTCAGAATTTTTTAAAAGTGTATGGCAAAGCAGATCAAAAATGTTTAAACTGCAGTTCCAAAATAGAAAAAATTGTTCAAAATCAAAGAAGTACTTTTTTATGTCCGCTATGTCAAAAATAGTTTCAAAACTCAACATTTCATATCTCACTTTTTTTCTAATTTTTCTCGCAATGGGGGCACCTCTGTGCGCAATAGGAAAAAGTATGATGCAGATTGAAACAGGGGATCATCAAAGTGCTTCCTGGCAGTTTACCATTGAACTGTCTGATCTTTGGCAGAAGAACTTTCCCGATTTGGATATAAGCTTTTCACCTTCTTACACATCCGAAATTGCGGAAAGATTTGAGAACCTGCTATCAAAAAACGCCCGCCTTGTGATCGCTCCGCTTAGCATGTCTGCAAATCAGACCATGCTCAGTTTTCCTATTAGGTTAGTGACGGTGTTGTGGGAGGTATATGTGGTCCCGATCGACATTGGCAACAAAAATGAACCTATCAGTCTGAACAACTATCGCAATTGGTATATTTCTGAAAAATCCGTTGTTATCCCTGAGTTGATGCGTGCCTTGAATAAGTCTTTTTTCGCTGAAACCATCAGGGCTGAATATGAGTACAAAATGTCGGTTATCAAGACCCCTGAAACACGAACCGGGACAGACATTACTGATAAAAGGCAATTCAATGATGATTCAATAGATACAGAATTAAATATTGAACCGACACAACCAATATTAAAGCCCTTCGAAAATGATCAGGCGGATAACAGTCAGATATTCCAAAAATTGGCTCAAATTGCCGGACTGAAAGATTTCGATACTGAAGTTCTTCGGATTGACAATGATATGATTCAGGAAGTCGTTTCTGAATATCGGGACGGCATTCTTTTTTATGAAATGATGGGGTCCATTCTGAGCCTGAAGGAGGCACTTGAAAGCAAATTGACAACGACATCTTTTAAGCGGAATGTCCAGGACTTTCTGGTCAGTGTCCACCCCTGGATTCAACCAATGTATAAGCGTCGAGCTAGATTGAAAACGCTGGGATTTAATATGGCTCTGTTTGTTCACGCTGATGAAGATCCAGAGTTTGTGAAAAATATCATCAAAGTGTTAGCGAAGCGACCGAAATCCTATTTTCCCACCTCCTTTATTCTCAGGAATCTATCCATTCAAAAAACAAAAGAGATTCTCCCTATCTACTTGCATGCTGGCAGCTTAAAATATTTCGGCCTGGATTGAACCCAGTCACTTTTTCCAGGGTAAATCGAGTAGACCAGCTTCTTTTTGTGATAAAAAGCTTGTCATTGTCTCATAAAAAACAGTAGCATACCAAAAAGTGGACCTAATAGCTCTGAATCAGGCAAAGTTATTGAATTACTTAACAAAATTATTGTTAATGACTTTGAGTCAGATGGTCAGAAAATCCGGTTTATGTGAAGAAATTAAAAACTACAATTAGACGGCACTTGAGAAGCGATGATTTACCAAAATAAAACTGAAAGGATTGTCCGACAATTGAATTCAAAAGTTTCCCGGTTCCTTGGGCTAATAAGGTCCCTGAACACTGTTTTACAGCTGAATATGAAAAAATTCTTTCAGTTTCTGCACATCATAGTTTTTATCGTTTGCTTAAGCCCAGCAACGGTATCCGCAGCTAAAAAGAACCGGATTAAGATGAACTTCAATGATGTTGAAGTCATAAGTTTCATAAAAATTATCGGCAAACAAACCGGTAGAACCTTTGTATTTAATAGTAAAGTTCTGAAAGGCAAAAGAATCACACTGATATCGAATCAGACATTTTCCTCTAGTGAGGCCTTTAAAATTTTCGAATCAGTTCTGAATATCAACAAATTATCAACTATTGAAGAGGGCAAGGTTACACGCATAATCATTTCAAAAGAGGCAAAAAGTACCACCACACCCATTTTCAAAAAAAACCTCCGCCTTCATGCAGGCGCATTTGTTACCCGGATAATTCCCGTCAAACACCTGGATGTAAGGACAGTTCGCTCCAATCTTGCTCCTTTAATTTCTAAAAATTCACTCCTTGTGGCAAACGAGAACGCCAATGTTCTGATTTTAAGAGATACAAAAGAGAATACGGATCGCTTTGCAGATATTGTCAATTCCATTGATAAAATCGACCATGTGCTCTCGTCCGTTAACCTGGACCTGGTCGCACTCTCACATGCTAACGCCGTAGAAACAGCTGCATTGTTAAGCAAGGTCTTTGTGCCAAAAGCCAAAAAAGGAGCCGCTAAAAGTGCAATACTGAAGGTTCTGGCGGACAAACGGACAAATAATCTCATCCTCATCGGACATCCGGCCACCTTGAAAAAAATCAAAAAACTGGTTTTTCAGCTGGATAACAAAATAGAAACAGATGAAGGCAATATCCGTGTTTATACGTTAAAAAATGCAAATGCCAAGATAATAGCGGGTGTTCTTCAAAAAATCGTCACTACCCTGAAGAGTGCCAAAAAAAAACAACCTTCTTCCACTCCGTCGACGATCATTCCGGATATCCCATCCAATTCACTGGTAATCTATGCCGATCAGGCCGAGTTTCCAACCTTGGAAAGTGTGATCCGCAAACTGGATATTGAAAGAGCTCAGGTTTTCATCCAAGCCCTGATTATGGAGGTCCGTCTGGATAAAAGTCTTGAACTAGGGGTCGAATGGCAAGCAGGTGACCAGATATCATCTGGAGATACAGACGCTTTTGTTACTGCAGGTGGTGTGGGTGCAACAGGAGCGCCTAAAACATTTGACCAAGTGAAAGGTGCCGGAGCAGCCGGAGCCGTAGTCGGAGTCATTGGTGGTCCCATAACATTCGGTGGAACAGAATTCAGCACCTTCAATGCGTTCATAAAAGCCATGGAACGGGATACCGAGATCGATATTTTGTCCAATCCGCAAATACTGACACTGAACAACGAAGAGGCCGAAATCAAGGTCGGCGAGATCATTCCAACCGTCGGCAGTACCTCGACGGATGCAAACGGAAAAGAAACAATTAGCATCCAGTATAAAGAAGTCGGCATTTCCCTTAAAATCACACCACAAATTAATGCCAACGACGCTATTGAACTGAAAATAGATGAAAACTCCAGCAATGTGATTGAGGGCAAAATTGGAGCATTTGATCAAGGTGCCATCACCACCTTAAACCGTTCTTTAAAAACTAAAGTCGTTGTTAATAACGGTCAGACAATTGTGCTTGGCGGGTTAATCAGCGATGAAATAACTGAGGTAGAGACCAAAACACCTTGCCTGGGTGATATTCCCATTTTAGGCTGGCTGTTTAAAACACGGAGTACGGGCACTAAAAAAACAAATCTTCTGATATTCCTGACGCCACACGTCGTACGCGATCAGGATGAACTTGAAAAGGTCAGCGAAAAAGCCAAATCCAAAGTCAACAATGCCCGTCAGGGTCGTTTCCGCATCGACGTTTCAAATGAGTTTGGTATCCCTCAGAAGCAGGAGGGAAAAGAAGAAAGTGATAATGAAAGTGAAGAGGAAGAAAGTGAAAGTGAAGAGGAAGGAACACCCATTGAGAACCCGGAAGCTGAAAATAAAACAGCTGAATAAAGTAATCTCACCCAGCAAAACGATCCTGTAATCGCAACAAGTTCATGAAAGCCATGATTTTTGCTGCCGGGTTCGGCAAACGTCTCCAACCCTTGACATTTAAAACCCCCAAGGCTTTGGTGAAAGTAAAAAACCGGCCCATGCTGGATTGGGTGGTTGACAACCTGATTCATCATGGCATTAGCGAAATCATCATCAACACCCATTACCTGCACTCAAAAGTTCACTCCTATCTCAAGTCCAACCGTTTCTCAGTGCCGATTACAGTTTCTCATGAAGAGATCATACTGGGTACGGGATGTGGATTATACCAAACCCGTCAGTTCTGGAATGAATCCGATTTTTTCGTCTGCAATGTTGATGTTTTATGTAACGTTGATTTGAAGAAATTTTTCGAATTCCATCGAAACCACGAGGCGACAGTTTCATTGGGAGTCAACAACCATCTGTCCAGTTCAATGCTACTCGTGGATGAGGCCGGTTTTCTGGTCGGTAGAAGTGTTGAAGGACAGCAGCAGCTACTCAGAGCACCACAGGGAAAGACCTTTGAAGCTGGATTTTGTGGTCTTCATGCCATTTCTCCTGCTTTTTTCTCCGAAGTAACGCCACCCATGTCCTTTTCAATCATCGATGACTACATGAATCTGCTGAAAACAGGTGGTTCCATAATGACTTGGTCTATTGGAGATGCCTACTGGGAGGATATCGGAACAAAAGAGGCACTGAAAAAAGCGAATCGTGAATTTCCTGGCTAAAGTATATTACATCGTCAGTGGAGCGAATCTAAACCATAGCCTTATTCAAACAAATCTGTTGCTTTTTTCGAGAATCCCGGAATTAATCAGTTTATCTTTAATCAAAGACAATGGTTTTTTTACACCTCTTTATCCTTTTTTTCGTTTGTCCCCAGAGGCGTCTCGGAACTTTTGGTCTCAGAATCTGCATTGGGATCTTGAGAATCCACCTCAGCTTTTTTCGGTGAATCTTTATAGCCCTCTTCTAACGCGTCAGCTGCTGTTTCAAGATAGTTTTCAAGACTTGAAGACATATTTTTTCTTTTTAAATCTTGCGCCATTTCGGCAAGATCCTTGACTTCTGAACCGGCTACATTTTCAAATTCACTCGTGACCGTCGATTTGAATTCATTGGTTGCCTTACGGAATTCGGCCAAACCGCGTCCGATAGCTCTGACGACACCAGGAAGTCTCGACGGACCCAAAACGATCAGGGCGATCGCGCCAATGATCAGCATTTCCGTCATACCCATATTGAACATTTTCCCTCTCTCTATGGTTGTTTGCGACTAAGCGTTTTGAAAAACTTAAGAAACGCTTTTTTGCTCCAATTTGTAGGCCCAACCAGCTTGCCCAGAATCCGACCTTTTTTGTCAATTACCACCGTCGTCGGAAGTCCCTTGATGTTTAGCTTCCCACTAATTTTCTTATCTGTATCCGTCACCACGTCAAAAGTATAGTGTAACTTTTGAATGAAACGATTCACCTTATCTGAATTTTCACCATAATTAACCGCCAGAATCCGGAAATGTTCCCCTTTCATTTCATGCATCAGTTTTTGCATGTCGGGCATCTCCTTCTGACAGGGATAACACCAAGTAGCCCAGAAGTTTAATAAAATGACGTTCTCTCGATTCGAAGAAAACTGCTCTTTTCCCCCGTTCAACAAAGTGTATTCGAAATCTGCTATTGATGCTGGCAAATCCGAAACCTCAAAATAGTGCTCTTTCAGAAACCTGGAGACATCCTCTGCTGACCGATATTTTTCTGGTTCTGTATCTGGGTCCTTGTTACAACCGGAAATATTTACGGCTAATAATATTAGTAAAATAATGTAAGTAACCGAAAAACGGCTCATGAGGTGTTCCTTTATATTATGGCCTATTTTATGGAAGGTCAATTTGTATAAAATTGCTCTGAGAAATGATTTGAGCCTGAACATTATCAACAGTAATCTGAAGTGATAGGTTTATTTCAGTCCAGCCGCATAAAATGTTTCAATTCGAACAGAAATTTGTTGGCCAAGAAATCGAACCAGCTGGTTCATCTCTGTATCAGACCATGCAACAGCTCTGGTATCGGAAGGTCGACGAGCCAGAGTGTACGCTTGGATCAGTTTAATTTTCACACCATCGTCTATCAAGCGGGTTACCTGTTCAACATACTTCTGATATTTTTGACTACTATAGATCTCTTCTTGCCACGAAAAAAAGCAGCTCTGGAGAGTGAGCGGATACTTCCGTCCCACAGCTTTAATATTCTCTATCAGCTTTTTTGCAGAGATTTTGCTCCGGTTTATGGCTCTAAAACTTTGTTCGTCCCAGAAATCGAATTTGCACCAGATTTCCCCCCTGTTTGCCATCAGATCATCAAGTACCGGTAAGAGGTCAGGACGATTGAGCCTGGATGCATTGGTAAAGAGAATGATCTTGCATTTATCCAACCTGAATTCTTTCTGTAATTCAATGAGTTTTAATAACAATTGAGGGAGCACCTTGACTGTTGTCGGTTCTCCATCTCCAGCGATGGATATGTCTTTTAGTGAAAATCCTTTGTACTTTCCTTCGTTTTTAGCAAAAATCCCCAGCCAGTGGTTCAGTTCTGTCACGATCTGTCCAACCTCCACTTTCAGGTTGGTTATCTTTTTTTCCCGATCGACCTGACAATATACACATCTGAAACTGCATTTCTTATCCGGATTGAGGTTAATCCCCAGGGATAATCCACCGGACCTTCTAGAGATCACAGGATAAACAAGTTTCTGATACTCACTCAAACGAGGGTGTTCAGAATATCCAAGGGATATGATGTCATGCAGCTGTTCAAAATCCTTTTTTGTCATGGATGTGCTTCCAATTATCAAGTACAACAGTTCCAACAATCAGTTGGTTGGCGGGGGATCCCAGTTTAGAAAAGACATTCTGGTAAACAATGGCAGAGTGAAGATCACAAGTAATTTATTTTAAATAGTGAATCTGCCGCGCTTTTGAACTCATAATCATATCGTTTGTCGATGACTCGCGAGGGAGCCTCTGGGATATCTCATGAATAAAATCGACGGCTTTTCTAACCAGATCAGGATTTTCATACACGGATAACTCTTTCACAATCACCTTGTACAGTGCGGTTTCAGCCTTCATCCGGATAATTGGATCAATATTTTCGGCACTGCTGCGAGACAAAATCTCGTTGAACAATCGTTTTGCCTCTTTTTCAACTTTCTTTGATGTATCGACCGTCTCTAATATAATCAGGTTCAGGCTTTGCTTGATGGCAGCCATTGACTTTTGGTCCACCCTATCCAAGACAGTGCATTCACTCAGGTATTTATTGAGAAGTTCTTCCGCTTTTTGGTTCATCTCCTTGTTTTCTGCAACGGCCGCTGCTTCAACAGCCCGCTGATTAAGAATTTCGAAGACAGCCTGCTCTGTCTTCTTGTGCAGTGCGGACAACTCCATCGAATCGATAAATTCCGACAGAAGATTTTCAACTTTTCCCTGGACTATTGGATTCCCCTGTTCACAGGCAAACGCCTGAATCTCTTTATTGATGTGTTTGACAACTGTATTTGTCGATTCAGGTTGAATGATCGAGTTGTCGAGATGCTTGACCAGGTTTTGGGACAAATCTTCGGATTTATTTTTTACAAATTCATTGTCTTTTTGACAGGATATGTCGACCATCAGACCATTAACCAGCTTTCTGATCGTTTTTTCCGTATCCTGGGTGACCAATTCTGAATTTAAGCTTTGCAGGTACTCACGAAAAATTATTTCTGTTTGGGATAAAACCGTACTGTTCTTATCCTGGCAAGCCCATTGGACGCCCTTCTTATTGATAACAGATATAATGGACTGTTTGCTTCCTGAGCTGAACGTCTCGTGGGAAAGCTGGCTGAGGTAGTCCCGCAACAACTCAATCGCCTTTTCCCGGACTTCATCATTTGATGGGTTGCGGGCGTTTAAGACCACTTGTTGATTAATGTGCGAAACAATTGCACCTTCACTCTTTTGGGTTATTACCGTCTGGTTAATTTTACTCACAAATTCCGCTGCCAGTTCCCCGACTTTTTGTTGAATTTCCGGACTTGATCCATTTTGTGCAAACTTAAGCAGCGAGGTATTGATATCCTCAAGCATTTTGGCATTCACATCTTTTCGGACCACTTCGATTCCAAATTTTTCAACACTTGCCAGAAGCAGTTCATGGGTTTTCTTTTTCACTACTTCTTCTATTTTTTTCTGATCAGACTTTGTTAATGAGATCTCCTTTGCAGCTCTATGAAACATACCAATAATTTTAAAGGTACGAATAAATGACTGCACCGGATCCAGAAACAAACGATCAAAGATTGATTTAATCATTTTTTCAATTTTTAGCTGTTGAATTTTGATATATGAGGTCGCCTTTTTTCACCAATTTCGAAAATCTCAAACCTGAATCGTTTTCGAGATTGGCCGATTTTAATTAAGACTACTATTTCACTGCCACCTGACTCATATATACTGTGGCTTAGTGCTTTTCTGCGTATTTCTTCCTTAAACGGAAAATTGGGGGTGGTTGGCATTGAAAATGGCTCTCGACAACAATAATCGTGACCTATCAGGAGTTGTGAGATATATGTGTCAATCTAACGTTTCTCTTAGTCTTTCGAAGCCCAAAGCTAATGTCAAGCAGTCCTTATTGAATTCCGTGTTCAAGAATATTTTTTGACATACTCGGACCCTCGTCACAAAAACCAATACTATATTTCAGATGGGTACAGCAATGTCCGGTTTTTGTAGAAAGCTGAATGATGAAACCTGGATCGAGCTTATAAGGATTTATTAGATTTTCTTAGTTTAGCATAGCGAAAATAAGCCTTGTTTGAGCGAGGCAGGCGAGTTTGGCGGTTTTTCGTGAAGCAAACTTAGAAAATCTTTAAATCCTTATGCGCAAAGACGGATTTTATCATTGAGTTTTTGTTTAGCAAAAACCTAACCGGACATTGCTGAGATGGGTAGATTATACCAGGTCTCTGTTTCTTAACATTCCAGAGGCATTTTTTACTCTGTATAGCTGGTTATTGATGACAATTTTGTACCGAATGTACTAACTCTGAACCTAACACGGGTTGTCATTTATTTCGTTTTTCGGTGTTAGGCTACCTGTATTCAAATTAGCGGACTTCGTCTTAATCCAAACTGATCATTACTATGGATCCATCCCACGCACAACGGCTGATCAAGGAACTTTCCGATAAAATTAATCTTTACAACGACGAATATTACCAAATTGGTGGCGACAGTATTGATGACGATGAATACGACATTCTCCTTGAACAACTCATTCTTCTTGAAACACAATTTCCACAATTTTTAACCTCCCGGTCCCCGAGCCAGAGAGTCGGCGGAAAGCCGATTGAGAACCTTGAAGCAGTAAAACACACCCACCCCATGTTAAGCTTGTCAAATCTCTACTCTCGTTCTGATTTGGACAACTGGATCAACTCAGTCATCTCCCGCTTGATAGAGAGCGAGATCCTGTTTGGATGTGAAGTAAAGATCGATGGCATTGCTATCTCTCTTATATATGAAAATGGGTTGTTAAAGCAGGCCATCACAAGAGGAAACGGCGAAGTTGGTGATGATGTCACCCAGAATGTTAAAACGATTCGCAGCCTTCCGCTTGAATTAGGGGAACCATTGGATCTGGAGCTTCGTGGCGAAATATTCTTACCCAGAAATCGCTTCGAACTGATAAACCGACAACGAGATAAAGAGGGACTGCCGGCTTTTAAAAATCCCCGCAATGCTGCAGCTGGAACGATCCGCATTAAAGATGTCAAAAGTGTCGCACAACGCGGCCTGGATATTCTTCTTTATGACATTGTAGCCGGACAAATCAGTCAAGGGCATGCGGAAAACCTCGATTATATGTCCAGTCTGGCGCTACCGGTTAATTCATTTCGTGCAAACTGCAAATCCTCAGAAGAGATATTCGCCTTTTGCAACCAGTGGGAAAAAAAGCAGTCAGACCTCCCTTTTGATATCGACGGGGTTGTCATCAAAGTTGATAATCTGGAACAAAGAAACTCATTGGGTGTTACCGCAAAATCACCACGCTGGGCAACGGCCTGGAAATTCAAAGCTGAAAAGGCCAAATCTCGCCTGATCGACATTGAAAATTCTATTGGACGAACAGGGACATTAACCCCCGTTGCCAATCTCGAACCCGTCGAACTGGCGGGAACCGAGGTCAAACGTGCCACACTGCATAATTACGACCAAATCGCACGCTTGGGAATCCATGACCATGACACTCTGTTTGTGGAAAAGGGCGGCGATATTATCCCTAAGATCGTCGGCATCGATTTCACACAAAGAAAAGAGGACGCTGAACCAATCCTCCCGCCTGTCAACTGCCCGGTCTGCGGATCACTTTTATCGCGCCTGGCCCAGGAGATTGACCTGCATTGTGATAACCTGGCATGCGCAGCCATCATCGAAGGTAGCCTCGAACACTTTATTTCCAAAAAGGCGATGGATATCCAATCGTTCGGCAGCGCAATTATTAAGCTCTTCAACAAAAAAGGGTTGGTCAAGGAACTCCCCGATATTTACACGCTGCATGAGAAGAAAGACATACTGCTACAGTTAGAGGGCATGGGAGATAAATCGGTAGATAATCTACTCAAAGCGATCGAAACGAGTAAAGTCAGGCCCCTGAACAATTTTATCTTCGCCTTGGGCATTCGCCATATCGGTGAAAAAGCGGCAAAAACGATTGCGGATCAAACTGGATCGATTCGTCAGTTTCTGAATCTGACTGAGAAAGATCTTGATTCGGTTCCCGATTTTGGTCCAATAATGATATCTTCATTACTATCATGGCTTCGCAATACCGACCATAGTGAAATGTTGGAAAAACTGGTCTCATTGGGAATGAATCCGACACCCATGGAGATCAGTGAACATCTTCCGTTCGCAAATTTGCGGATTGTTATTACCGGAACCCTCTCTCATCCAAGGGAAACCTGGAAAAACCGTCTGGAATCGTTAGGCTTTCAAATATCTTCATCCGTTTCCGGGAAAACAAGCTATTTGCTGGTCGGAAAGGACGCGGGATCCAAACTTGCGAAGGCAGTAAAACTTGACATACCTGTTTTATCCGAAGCTGAGATGGAAGCATTGATAAACGATCAAACACAATGAAAATATTAATTATCGGTGCGGGAGAAACAGGTTTTTACATCGCCTCCGAATTCTCCGAAGACAACTTTAAAGTCACTGTGATCGATGAAAGCCCCGATCAATTGAAAGTGATACAGCGTAGTCTGAACGTTGCCGGTATTCTGGGAAACGGGACCTCCCTGTCAGTCCTGGAATCGGCAGGCATAGATTCCACAGATCTGCTGATCGCCAGCACGGATCACGATGAAACCAATCTGATCTGTTGCTTGTTGGCTAATCACTACAACGTCAAACATAAGATAGCGGTTACGAAGACAGATTCCTTTATGAAAAAGAGGGTGATCTCCCAATACATAAAATCGGGGATCAGCCAGATCATCAATTCAACGATCGTCACTGCGCAGGAGATTATCGCGACTGCCAGCCTGGCGGCAGCAACCGAAGTTTCAGCGTTTGGGGAAGAAAATGTGCTGCTTGTGGGCTGCCACATTAAGAAAGACACTCCCTGGGAAGGTCTCTACCTCAAGGATATCAGGCAAAATGACGAGAAGAATCAGTTTCTAATTGCAAGTATCGTTAGAAAAGGACAATCATACATCCCCAAAGGACAGGATCGGATTATTCAAGGAGATTACGTTTACATACTTATCCCCCACAACCAGGCAGAAGAACTCAATACTTTGTTAAATGTAAGAATTTCCCCCAACAGAAAAGCGGTCATCGCAGGAGAAAGCCTGATCGCTGAGAGAGTCGCCAGCGGTTTGCTAAGAAGCCATTATACCGTTACGATGATATGCAGGGATGAATTCAGTGCCCGCAAGTTGGAGAAGAAGTTTAGCCATCGCAAAGATTTTCAAGTTATACATGGACCCGCGGAAGAGGTGAAACTGCAGATAAAGGCAGATGTTGCCGTTTCATCTCTTTTTATCGCCGCGACCAATGACGATCATCTCAATATCGAATCGGGAGTTGTTGCACGTTACCTGGGAGCTGGCAAGGTGATTTGCCTGATCAATCGCCAGGACCTGATTCAGCCTGCTGCAAGTGTGGATCTTGACGTTGTTATTTCACCCAGGTTGATAACCGCCCGACAGGTGAAAAAATTAATCCAGGGAAGAGAGGAGTCACTGAACTACACCACCATCTCAGAAACCAATATGGAAGTGTTAGAGATGGTCACCAGTAAAGATTCGCGCATATTGAACAAGCCGATCAAAGAGATTAATCTCCCACACAACTCTCTAGTGGGTGCGCTCATCAAGGGAAAAAACAAGGTAATCATTCCAACCGGTGAAACTGTAATTGAAGCTGGTGACAAAGTAATTATGGTCACTGTTCCCGAAGGAGTTCCCAAACTCAGAGAAATTCTGGAAGGGCAATCAGGAAAACGGCCTCTGGCAAAGAATATTTAATTTCTGTTATTTACCTCCTTTTCATTTTTAAGAATTATAAATGACTCCCAGCGGCTGATGGTATCAAAAACACAAACCATTCACATATATTTATTGACCTATAATCGCCCCCAATATTTCCTTCAGGCGCTGCATTCGGTACTCAATCAGAATTTTGAAGATTTCCTGGTCATCGTTTCAGACAACTCAACCAATGATGAAACTGAAAAACTGGTTCAAACCATTCATCACCCAAAACTACAATACATAAAAAGAACTCCCAGCACTCCCTCTTTAGAACATTATAGAACAGTTCTATCCGAAGTTTCATCCGAATATTTTATGATCTTTCATGATGATGATATTATGGATCCGGATTGTTTAAGCATTCTGTCATCTGATCTCGACGCATCACCAACTGCCGCTGCAGTCGGTGGAAACGCGGAAATATTCTGGGATACAAAAAACCGTTTCAAACGACGTTTTTTCAAACCAGCGAAACAAAATCGTGTCTTGCAACATCCAAATGAGCTCGCTAAAATATACCTTACATTTGAAGGGCTTGCTCCCTTCCCATCCTATATGTACCGCAAAAGCCTTATCAATGGACTGAATTTAGATCCTGAAGAAGGTGGCCAGGGTGCTGATGTTTCTTTTCTATTAAAAGTTCTGCAAAGAGGGGAAATTATTTGGGAAAACCGCTGTATCATGCAGTACCGAAAGCATCATTCTCAAGACAGCCAGGGCCTGGACATCAAAGATTTGCTACAACTTTTAAATCACATTCATAAGAATACGGACGTATCAAGGAAATCATTCGAATCAAATTTTTTTCGATATAAGTCATGGGCAGGAGTACTTAAAAGCCAGTTCTTTCAAACTGGAGGCAAGTTGACTGACAACCGAATGAAAATGATATATCGAGCAATTTTCTGCTTTTCGCCATTCGATATCTTTTTAAAACTATTTATTTGGAGAATCCGTGCAATCATAGCAGGAGTCAAATCCCGCTGATGCCATTCACGCCTTTGATGAAACGATAGTGGGGACTACTCAATTGTTAGGGATCGTACAAAAATAACTTGGCATAATTTGTCCGCAAAAGTCCCATAAAGACTGGACATTTTGCAGACAAAATGCCAAGTAATTTCTGAGCCAACCCTTATCCAGTTCTAATAGTTCACTTAACTCCGGCTATCGCCCATAAAAGTAAAATAAGCTTATGAAAGTACTATATGTGGACTTACAGTACGACTATGGTGTTAAGGAAAGAGGGTTAAACTATATCGGCCAGGATGGTTTTAAAAAAAACATTCAACGATTAAACCATGACCTGGACACCTTCTATTATGATCGTTATCTAAACAACATCGATCAACTTCAGATAGATATAATTAAAAAGGCAAAAGAATTTGGACCTGATTTAATATTTTTCCAGCTCTTCTCCAATCAGTTTAGTCTAGAAACGCTAGATTATTTGAAAGGGACGTATCAGACAATAGCATGGTTTGGAGACGATACCTGGAGATTTGATTCATACACCAAAAATTTTGCAAATCATTTTACCTGGTGTATCACAACGGATAAATTTTCTATTCCTAAATACAAAATAATCGGTCAAAAAAATGTGATCCTCAGTCAATGGGCAGCAATTGACTCTCATAAAATTCCCCAAAGAAAAAACAATTATCTGTACGATGCCTCATTTGTAGGGGGAATAAGTCCATATAGAAAATGGTTTATTGAAACGCTGCAAAAAACAGGACTAGAAATAAGCACTTTTGGTAATGGTTGGAAAGGTGGAAAAGTCACTCATGATGAAATGAATGAAATCTTTGTCAATTCCAAAATAAACCTGAATATCTCGAATAGTGAAAGTTATGACCTCAGATATCTTTTACATATACCCTTTAGATTTCGTAATGACTCATCAAACAATATCAAGGAAAGACTTAAACCCTTAGCAGCAAAAATCAGGGAATGGCGAAAGATCATGATAAAAACCAAAGGAAGTAAAACTTACGGACAGATTAAAGCCAGAAACTTCGAAATTCCATATTTCTCTGGCTTTCAACTGACAAATTATTTTCCTGGAATTGAAGATTATTTTGACATCGGAAGTGAAATCGTTTGTTACAGCGATGTTGATGAAGCTGAATTACTTATTCGATATTATCTTGACAATGAAAAGGAAAGAGAAGAGATCAAAAATAAATCCCATAGACTTGCTGTTGAGAAACATGGTTATTTGAATAGATTAGAACCAATCTTGAACCAAGTTTTTAATAACCGGAAAAGGAAGTAATGACAGATAATAAAAATAAAAAAATCCTGGTTACCGGGGCAAAAGGAATGGTGGGACATGCTCTTGTTAAACACCTACAGGAAGAAAACTATAAAAATATTTTGGCTGTGGGCAGAACAGATCTGGACCTTACAGATTCTGCTGCAGTAGATTCGTACTTCGACAAATACAGACCTGATTTTGTGTATATGATAGCAGCCAAAGTCGGGGGTATTGCGGCCAATATGTCAGATCCGGTTGGGTTTCTCGTTGATAACCTTAAGATTGAACTAAATCTATACCAGGCCTGTCATAAATATAAAACGGCTAAGAACCTTTTCCTGGGAAGTTCCTGCATTTATCCCAAAGAATGCCCTCAACCCATGAAAGAGAATTACCTACTAACCGGCACTCTGGAACCTACCAATGAAGGATATGCTTTATCAAAAATTACAGGCCTGCGACTCGCAGAGTACTATTACCAGCAGTATGGAATGCTGACTGTTTGCCCTATGCCTTGCAATATATATGGTACCGGTGACCATTTTGATCTTCAAAAATCTCATGTCCTCTCAGCTCTTGTTAAACGATTCATTGACGCAGTTGATGAACAGACAAACAGTGTCACTTTATGGGGTACCGGAATTGCGCGCAGAGAGTTTATCCATGTCGATGACGTTGCCCAAGCGCTACTGTTTTTTATGGAAACCCATAGTTCACCTGAATTTGTAAATCTAGGTACCGGAAAAGACATCACGATTCGGGAACTTGCAGAGTTAATTGCAAGTGAGGCCGACTATCAAGGAAAAATAGTCTGGGATGAATCGAAACCGAATGGTATGTTAAAAAAATGTTTGGACATAACGAAATTGGAAGCACTCGGTTTTACCCCGCAAGTGTCACTGAAAAAAGGCGTACAAAAAACAATTGCCGAGTATCGACAAATTAAACAGCAATTATCACGAGACAATAAATGATTCCATTAATGAAAAATGCATTCCTTTATGAAACTCAAACAAAAAAGGAGTTAGCCGAGTTTATTATGACGGCATCTCGCTTAAGTATGAGCGATAAATGTCAACAGTTTGAGCAGGTGTTTGCAAAAACACAAGGAAGAAAAGATTGTGTTCTTTTCAATAGCGGAGGAAGCGCAAATCTGGCACTTATTCAGGCATATAAGAACCTTGGGGTCCTGAGTGATGGGGATAAAATTGGTTTTTCCGCTTTAACCTGGTCCACCAATGTTATGCCACTAATCCAACTGGGCTTGATTCCTGTGCCTCTTGATTGTGAGCCGCAGACACTAAATGTAATGAGTTACAACCTCAATGATCGTTTGCAGGAAACTGATTTAAAGGCTGTTTTTATTACAAATGCATTGGGGCTGGCTGGAGATCTGGATAAAATCAGAGAACTGTGTATAAAAAGAAACATACTTTTGTTTGAAGATAATTGCGAAGCTTTGGGCACCGTTTTATCAGCAACCAAAACCGGCAATTTTGGTGATGCCGCTACATTTTCCTATTTTGTTGCTCATCACATGTCTTCAATTGAAGGCGGATCAGTTTGCACTGATAATCAAGATTTAGCCGAAATGCTCAGAATTGTTCGTGCAAATGGGTGGGATCGTAATCTAACTTCAGAGCAACAGCATAAGTGGAGAAACAGGCATGAAATACAAGGAGAACTGGATGATAAATATACGTTTTATGATTTGGGATTTAATTTAAGACCCACTGAAATTACAGCATTTTTAGCATTAACACAGTTGAGATATTTAGAGGAAAACTGTTTAAAAAGGGAACGAATTTTTAAAATTCTTGATGCAAAAATCCGGGGAAATGACAATTTTCTTCCTCTAAATCATGATCATATTTCCTTTCTGTCTGCATTTGCTTTCCCGGTAATCTGCAAATCCCCTCAAGTAAGAGATTATTACATCCAGCGGCTTGAAAAAGAGAATGTTGAAGTCAGGCCTGTCATCTCAGGTAATATTCAACGTCAGCCATTTTATAAAAAATATATCAAAGACGAGTACAAAGCACCCGGGGCTGATATGGTTCATGACTGCGGATTCTACTTTGGAAATTATCCAGAGTTGACAGATGAAGACCTTGAAATTTTGTCCTCAGCGCTCATGAATTAATCCTATTACAGAATCACTTCCTGAATTTGAAGTTTTCTTAATTAAGGCGAAAAGTTTGGTGAAACTGATCATTTTTTCCTCAATGATCATGGATTATCCCAGAACCGCTTATTCATTTCTGTCTGATTGAATTCATGTTTCAATTGACAGATTAGATTAATGAAAAAATCGGTATTAAAATGAAAATCGTCTTAATATCAACTTCAATTGAAGATGTTCACCGCAGTGACACCATTCAAGAAAATTCACATTATCCCATTGGTGTCGCTTATTTAGTTTCGTGTTTAAAGCAAAAGCAGCATATAGTCGACACATTGTTTTTAAATGATTATAGCTACGATCAAAGCTTAAAAATCATTGAAAATAAAATAGAAACCTTTAAGCCAGATACTATCGGCTTTAATATACTGACGCCGAATAGAGTGAGCAGTTTTCAGGCAATTCACTTCATTCATACAAAATATCCGGATATTAAAATAGTAGTTGGGGGAATTCATGTTACTTTACTGTACGAACAGATATTGGATTCATACGAATATGTGATTGCGGTGTTGGGTGAGGGTGAACTTACCTTCCTTGAGCTATTGGAAAAATTCTCAGATAACGACACCATTAGATCTGTTAAAGGGATTGCTTTCAAACAAAATGGGAACCTGGTCAAAACTGAATCCCGTCCATTAATCGAAGATTTAGACAGCCTCCCGTTTCCTGAACATAAATCTTTTTTTACACCTAACCGGACAACGGCTTGCCTGCTTACCAGCAGAGGGTGCCCATTCAAATGTAGCTTTTGTGTGCTGGACAGTATTTCCAGGCAGAAGGTCCGATATCGATCTGTCAGTAATGTGGTTGATGAAATCGAGTATTTGGATATAAATTTTCCGCAGTTGTCAACTATCTGGATTCATGATGACAACTTTTTGCTGAGTAATCGACGTGCGATTGAGATCTGTAATGAGATTGTGAACAGGGGGATTAAGAAGAAATTCATCTGTAGCGCCAGGTTCAAACCATTTTCCGTTAAACTTCTGAAAGCGTTGGAAACAGCTGGATTTGTGGAAATTTTATTTGGATTGGAATCTGGTTCAAAGAAGGTCCTGGAGCTGTGTCATAAGAAAATAAAACAAGAAGATGTCGTAGAAACAATATCCATCTTTAAAAACTCAACCATTAAGCCGATCTGTTTTTTAATTGTCGGATTATATGGTGAAGATGACAGCACTATTAAAGAAACAATCCATTTTGTTAAAAAACTTCAAAAAATAAAATACATATATTTTGATGATATTGGTATTGCAATGGCTTATCCAGGCACAGAACTTTATGAGATTGCCCAAAAGAATGATCAGATAGATGACAGTTATTGGCTGACTGATAAGCCCACACCTATTTTTACTGCCGAACACAGTCAGGAAAAGCTATTGTCTTATCACACGAAAATTCGGAACCATATTTCATTTAAGCGAATGTTCACCTTTTCCGGTTTTTTTATTCAACTGGCGATGTTGCCCCATAGCGCCCCCTATGTTTCCAGGAAGATATTTCAACGAATCAGAAGGAAAACAAATATGTTTTGAAGCAGTTAAATACTTAAATGGATTTCATCAAGTCTTTGAGTAAACAAGGTGGCATCTCTAGATAGTGTCAAATATCCTTCGTTTTATTGCTAATTAGCCAATAAGACCTATATGGATTACCGCCTCACACGGTCAAACCTTTGTAAATCCCCCGGCGGAGCCGGCGGTTTAACAGTTGTAACTAACCTGAAAACCATAACAATAATAGTTAATGATGAAAGAAAAACTAAATCAATACGCTGAAAATATTACTTCTCAATACGGAGAAGATGGTATCATTAAATATATCATAGAGCATGCGAACGGAGACATTATTAAATCAGCATGTGAATTTGGTGCCTGGGATGGGAAACATCTATCAAATATTTTCACACTCTGGCATAAAAAAGACTGGCGTGCCTACCTGATAGAAGGTGATCCACAAAGGCATAAAGATCTTGAAAAAAGCTATGGGCATCTACAAAATATTGATAGTGTCTGTGTCTACCTCACATCTGACGGGGAGAACTCTCTCGACCAGATATTTCTTAAAAATGATTGGGATGTAAATCTCGGACTTCTATCCATTGATATTGACTCATATGACTACCATATCTGGGCAGAATTAGAGCACGTCAATCCGCAAATAGTCGTTATCGAGTATAACAGCCTGATTCCGCCTTATATAGATTATCACGATCCAAAAGGTGAGAATTTTCTCCGTTGTTCTATTAAAGCACTGGAAAACTTAGGAAATAAAAAAGGGTATAAGCTCATCAGTAGTACAGTAACAAATGCATTTTTCATCAAACAAGATCTGTTCAATAAGGAAAAATTTCCTGATATGCCCGCTGAATATCTATTCGATTATGAAGGGAACAGAAAAAACAAGACACTTGAACCGGTAGTTGTCGGTTCTCAGCTTATTACGGCGTATCCGGTGTTTTCAAGCCCCCCCCCAACAACTATTAAGGTCTATTACAATTTGAGAAAACTGGCCGCAAGATTTTTCAAAGGTGGTCCTAAAAGACTTCCCCCGTCTGACATTGTCAAGGATCAATTAAGAAAGTCAGGACTGTTTTATTAATTCAACAGAGGTAAAAAAAATTACTTCTATTTCCAAAAAAATGAAGGTTATATCGACATGCATAACAGGGTTAAGAGCTTTTTTGGTGGATTGATCGTTGATACCCTGAGCTTACCGCTGACAATGTTTATCGGTATTCTAATAACACCACTTTTTTTCCGCTTTATTTCAGTTGCGGAATTTGGTTACTGGGTCACCGTTCTGGACTTTGTAGGTTTTTTGTATATTCTAAATACGGGAATTGCCATCTATCTTGTTCAAACAATTGCCAAAGAGGCCACAACCGGAATTGAAGATACCAAAGTTTCAATCAGTTCAGTGACTGTTTTTCAGTTTTCCTTAGTTATTGTGCTGCTGCTTGTATGCCTTTGTGTCTATATTTTTTATCCTTCTTTTGGTGATCAGACAAACCAGTTTGTGGACTATCACTTTTTTATTGGATTAATGGGTATTTTTGTCGCCGCTAACGCTATCTGGGGATGGCAAAATGGTATTCTTTACGGACAGAATAGAGTAACCCTATCAAACACTCTGGGGATGATACAAAAGCTTTTGATGCAATTGTTGCCGATCTCATTTCTTTTCATTGGTTTTGGTCTAATCTCATTCCCGATCTCATATATTATTATCAGTCTAATATTGGTTGTTTTATCAACCTTTTTTACGTGGAATTACCTTAAACAGCGGTTTTCTTTTTCATCTATCAGACGGGAGCGAATAAACGATATCTCTCTCTTTAATTTCAGAAGCATGATGGGTGGCACAAGTTATTATGTGCTTAATTTTACGGACACCATAATTATTGCAAATTTCTTGTCTTCGTCTAGCGTGACGGTTTATGTACTAACGATGAAATTGGCAAATTTCGCCAAGTTTATACCCGGTAAAGTCATTTCTCTGGCTTTTCCCAGTATTGCGCAGTTGATCGCCGAAAAGAACTATGAAAGATTGCAGCCGGTTTCAATTAAGCTGTTTAAAGTTGGGCTTAGAATTGGTCTATTTTCAGGGGCAGTCATATTTTTTTTAAATGGGTTGTTTGTCCCCCATTGGGTCGGTTCAGACAAGTTTGGCGGAAAAATGCTCAGCTATATGTCAGCAGTAATTTGTTTGCGGGAATCTATTGCTTTGTTATTTATACATATAATCTATTCAACCAGAGAGATTAAGACAATCAATTACATCCTTTTTTTCGAAGCCATCGCCAATATTATTCTCTCCATTATCCTTCTGAGATTTTTAGATATAAACGGGGTTGCGTTAGCGACTATTATATCGTCCTGTTTTCTCTCCCTTGGATATGCATGGTACAAGGCATCCAAAATTATTCATGCAACGAAATTCCATTTCATACGTCCACTGATTCACACAATAGTATACTTTTCACCGACATTCGCCATACTCTGGGTTGGAAGTATTCTTATTGGACATGATTTTTCCTGGATTTTATTTGTTGGGTTAGTTTTAATTGCCGGATTAATAAATGTTATTTGTTTTGAAGGAACAACAATTTACAAATATCGCAAACTGTCAGTCAAAGAAATTGCTTTCAAGGTTATTAATGAAGCATAGAGGAAAAAGCAGTAGATAACCTATTTCTGCTGTTATTTTCAATCGAACTGCACTTACTTAGGGATCGATCATAAATAACTTCACATAATCTATTTGCAAAAGTCCCTAAAGCACTGGACATTTTGCAAACAGAATGTGAGCTAATTTATGAGCCGACCCTTAGAACTAGCTGAGCCACATGACACCACTAGTTATTCTTGATTCTTCTCATCCTTTAGTAAGACAGAATCGCTGTTTTGAAAAGTCTGAAATTGATGCTTTGCACGGCAATTCTTTTTACTTTCAATTACAACAGGAAGGAAAAAAAAGAGGGTTTGAGTTTATCACGGCAGATGAGTATCTGACCATGAGCCACTCGCCTTTTGCGCTTTGCGTAACTGATATGTTTTCACCTTACACTGAAAAAGTACTAGAAAAAGGTGCATTCCCAGCTGTGTGTTCCTCTATGGAGTCACCAATTATCGCAAAAAAATTCTATCACCATATAAAAAAATATTCAGGTCACTTTCGCTACAACATTCAATTTCGTGGAACCCAGGAACGGTTTAGAGACCTGAAAACAGATTTTCATACTATGCATTACCCGGTTGAAAGACTTTTTCCCCCTTTATCAGATACCACTTGGAAAAATAAAAAATATTTAACTCTTATCAACAGAAATAAAAGAAGCTTAATACTTGATTTTAAGGGTTTGAACGCTATAAAAACTCTGGCAAAGGTTGCTGTGTTTAAATGGTGGCAGTTGACAGATCCATGGATGAGATCAAGAGAAATATATGTAGACCGTATTAAAGCCATACACTATTTTTCACAATATTCTGATTTGCACCTCTATGGAGAAGGCTGGGATGAACCCGTTTCAGGATTTAGTAAGAAATATCATGAAAGTGCCCGGAAAGCCTGGAAACAGACACTGCCTTTTCGGGAGAAAAATCCCACATTAAACAAATATCGCTTTTCACTTTGCTTCGAAAACTGTTCATTTCCTGGATACATAACCGAAAAAATATTCGACTGCTTTCATTCGGGTTGTATCCCTGTTTACTTCGGAGCACCAGATATTACCGACTTTGTTCCCAAGCTGTGTTTCATCGATTATCGGGATTTTAAAAGCTTTACACAGCTGGATAAATTTTTACGAGAAATGAGCGAAGAGACGGGAAAAGAGTACCTTGATGCAGCATATTCATTTCTTCAAAGTCCAGAGTGTGAGTCCTTTTATCAGAATGTTTACATCGATACACTCCTTGATCTCCTTGAGAATTACAAAAAAGAGATAGAGGCCGGAAGAATATTCAAATAGAACTCACTATCCCCTGTCTATTGTTTAAGGGTCGGCTTAAAAATTACTTGGCATTCTGTCGGCAAAATGTCCAGTCTTTTAGGGACTTTTGCCGACAGCTTATGCCAAGTTATTTTTGTACGATCTCTCAGAGGATTGGACAGGCCGTAATTCCTAAAATACGACAGTTAGATCTCGGCAGAAGAATAATGTTTTTCTGTTGATTCAGATTGAACCCACACAAAAGGAATCTTTATGAATGTATGCTGCGTGTATACAGTTGAAGATTATGTCTCTATTGAAAAACCGCTGCACTCTTTTGAATCGATTCCTTTCGGCATCGCTTTTATCGCGACAGCATTGAAGCAGGCTAAACATGACATCAGCATGTTAGTCATTACGCCAGGAGCGGATTATTACAACTTGCTGGAAAGACACATCAAAAAACACCTCCCAAAATTAATTTGCCTGACGGCAGTTGCTTCACAGTATACGATAATCCTTGATATAGCGAGGGCGGTACATCAGATTGATTCAGCAATAAACATAATCATAGGTGGTCATCATGCCTCACTGAATCCCTCTGAAGTACTTATTGAGGACTGTTTCGATGCTGTTTGCATTGGTGAGGGAGAACGAGCCGTGGTTGAATATGCTTCACAAATCAAATCCGGCATAAACCTCCCCTCTAACATTAACAATCTTTGGATAAAAAACAGAGCTAACAACAGTATTGAGAAAAACGACCGTAATCCATTCGTACAGGATCTGGACAGTCTGCCTTTTATTGATCGAAGCATGTGGGAAGACCTTATTGACGATAAAAGCCGTTTGGCATCTATTTTATTAGGCCGAGGATGTCCAAACAAATGTACATATTGTTCGAACCACGCGCTTGCTAAACTGTCCGAAGGTAAATATGTGCGATTCAGATCTCCCGAAAACATAGTTGAAGAGCTGAAGCAGCTTATCCAGGATTTCCCTGAAGTAACGAAAGTTTATCTAGAGGTGGAAACGCTCAGCATTAATCTGAAATATGTAGACGCTTTGTGTGAACAGCTGAAAAAGTTCAATGCTGGATTGCAAAATCCGCCAAGGTACGGTGTCAACCTTACCATGAGAAAAAAACTACTGGAAAACGACGAATTTTTGCCGAAATTAAAAGCAGCAAATTTCGAATTTATAAATATTGGACTTGAATCTGGATCGGAAAGGGTTCGCAGAGAAATTCTTAAAAGGCCTAAATATGATAATGGAAGTCTGATTAAATTCTGCAATTTAGCAAAAGAAGTAGGGATCGAAGCCAACCTGTTTGTTTTAGTTGGTATCCCTGGGGAAACGCTGTCGGATTTTAAAGAGACTATCGCCTGCACACGCGAATGCAATCCGCAACATGTACATTTATCTATCTTCTACCCATATCCTGGGACAGACTTGTTTTTCATGGCAAGAGATATGGGGGTACTCCAGAATGGAACTCTGAAACCGGTTTTTGAAAGAAGAACCGCAAATCTTGATCTTCCCGGATTCTCAAAAAAGCAGATTCAACGAGAATTTCTGCTCTTTTATTACAATGTCTACAAAGGCCGCCTACCGTTTTACAAAATTGCCAGCAGAGTCATACGTGAACTGGTATTTCTGTATCCGATGTTAAATGAACTTTATATCAAAATGTCGGATTACAGAATAGTCAAACCCCTATTAAAAAAATTATCTACTTTTCGTAAATAGAATCTGGCCGCTGCCTTCATTTTTAATCATATGCCCTGCAAGGTGTGGAAGACAAGATATTGTTCAAATAACCGGCATGTTGAAGAGGATTTGGTATTTCAGTCGTGACATACTTCAATTGAAACCCTGTTGAAAGGAGTGGTCTCCTTTTCTGTGAAAATCAATCGTTCTCCTGATCGCATTGTCTATGTCGATGCGACAATCCAGACCCAGATCTTTTTTTGCCAACGTAATATCAGGAATATATCGATCGGGAACTGTTCCGGGGACCGCTTTTTTAGAAACAACAACCTCTTTGTCACCACAAAAGGCTTCGCATATCTTCGTAGCAAGACCAAGGATACTGATCTCCTTATCAGAACCCACATTATAAGCACATCCGGGTTTCCCAAGAACCAGCATCGTCCACAACCAAATGGCCAAATCAGCCGCATAAAGATAAGATCGAAGTGCTGTGCCGTCACCTTGAAGACGAATTGACCTGTTCTTCAAACCATCCTGAATAAAATTACCAACAGCATAATGTAGATCAAGAGGCAAATAGGGCCCCAATAACGCAAAACAGCGTGCTGTGATTGTTTCAAGACCGTGCTGTTGGTGATAAATCGAGCAGAGCAACTCGGCTAGGCGCTTAGATTCAGCATACGCAACGATTGGATGGGAGAGGTCAGGAGCACCGGCATAGTTTTCCGGTATATGGGTCAGATCGGCGGGTTGTTTACCATAGACGGCACCGGAACTGACATACAAAACTCTTCTTGTTTCACTGAATTGAGCAAATTCAAGGACTCTCCTGGTGCCGTTAACGATTGTGTCGATTGTTGACAACGGATGTTCCCTGATCAAATGATCATCAGCGTCCGTCGCTGCATGAATGATGTAATCAAATCTGCCTTCAGGAAAGGTGAAGTTCTGAACATCTCCCTGATAATAGAATATTCCCTGCTTCTCTGAGAGAAAAGTATACTCACTTTGAAAGGGTTTTGGATTACGACTTAAAACATGTAGTTCAGACTTTAGATCGAGATCGACATTTGCTTTGGCAAAACTTTCAAGCAGCCACTTACCAATAAAACCTGTCCCACCAGTGATAAATATCCGTTTGCATCTTAAATTGTTCCATAACGAACGGGTATGGGATAAGATGTGCTCTAAATCCTGCGTTTCAAGCATGTTTCAACCCATAAAGGTGAGTTTTTATAAACCACAAATGATGATTATTCTATATTGCTGCCTTGCGACGTGAGGCCCAGTTCTGTTCGCGTCTTTATTCACATTTGGTAGATAAATACTCATCCCGATCCAAAAAAGGAAACATGTCATCGTAGGGCATGGAGATCATACTCCCATCATCAAGTTTTTTTGAGGCAACCCTTGGTATAAGTAGCTGTTGAGCAGGAGTAATTACCTCGCAGATCAACGGTCCGGATGCGTTAACAAGATCATCTGCTTTATCATCCAGATCCTCTATTGACGCAATTTTCATATACCCAAGACCGTATAGATCCGCCAGTTTTTCGAGATTTGGGAAACCGACACCGCTCTCCGGACCTTCCCCGATAAGCCGTCCCTCACAAAAATTTTGTTGCGTCAGCCGAATGAGGAGGTATCCGTTATTATTCAGAACAACGATTTTTACAGGGAGATTGTTGGTTGCAATTGTCTGCAATTCCTGAATATTCATCTGCAGAGAACCGTCGCCGGTAATGCAGTAAACGTCTTTTTCTTTTCTTAAGACAGCGGGTCCGATCACTCCGGGCATATACCCCATGGTTGAAAGTCCACCAGTGATAATATGCCGTTGACCGTACTTGACCTTAAACGCTTGAGAATGAACATGAAAGCATGACCCTGTATCCAGCAAAAATACATCATCATCAGATGATTTTTCAGAGAGAACATTAATGAAGTGGTATGAGTTGATCCCCTCTTTTTCATTTTTATATTCAGGGAGATTTACGGGGTACTTGCTTTTCCACGCCTTCGTTTTCTCTAGCCAATCTCCATTGCTGAACCTAAAATCATCCAGCTCAGTGTCCAGTGCCTCTATAAAATCCTTCGCATCTGCCTGGACTGGAATATCGGGCGATACTGATGGTTTGGTCAGCTCTTTTTCATCAATATCCACCATAATTTTTTTAGCATTTGGCGCAAAGTCCTGGTAGTCATGCCCTATCAACCCTATACTCAAACGACAACCTATTGTCAGCAGCAGATCGCTGTTCTGAATCGTAAAATTGGCGGGTCGATCACCGTAGGTGCCTGGTCTGCCAATAAACAGCGGATTATGATGTCCCATGAGATCCATGCCCAGGCGTGACGTGAGTACCGGAATATTCAGTTTTTGCACAATCCTGTTAAAGGATTCAACAGCACCCGCCAGCCTGACGCCGGGCCCAGCAAGAATACAGGGCCTTTTAGCGTTCCTGATGGCTTCGTTCACCAGAGAGAACTTATCCTTAATTTCAATTTGTGAGCTGGTATCTTCTTCAGGAGAAAAACCGTCATAATCATCAGGATCAAACGTTGCTGCCTGAATATCGATTGGACATTCGATCCAAACAGGTCCTACCGGATGTGACTTAGCAGTGTGGATAGCCTTTTCCATACTATACTTAACCGTTGCAATGTCATCCAACATCACCGCGTATTTTGTCACTTTTTCAAAAATCGGAAGGGTATTAAACCCTTGAAGAGCAAACTGTCTCGGTGTTGTGACTCGGGCTTGTGAAACCTTTGATTGCCCTGCCACAACAATACACGGAGACCTGTCGACTAAAGCCCCTACTACACTGTTGAGAGTATTGAGTGCAGCCGGTCCTGCCGTTACATATGCGACACCGAGTTTATTGGAATACCTGCCATAGGCTTCTGCTGCCATGACAGCTGCCTGTTCATGATGACAACAGATGTGTTTCATATGATCATGCTGATATACAGCATCCGTCAGAAACATAATCATACCACCCGTCACCATAAATACATCTTCACCGCCAGCATCATAGAGCATTGATGCGAGATAATCTGCCACTCGAATTTTCATGAAGCCACTCTCTCTGAGTATGTTTTATATTGTTAAAAATTTATCCCAACTTCAACCATTCAATTGTTTTTTTTATGGCGTCCTGCAATGAAACACTTAATTCCAGCCCCAGTTTTTCTTGTGCTTTTGATATGTCAGGTACAAAAACAGAATGTTTGGGCTTCCGATTGAGTGTTTGGGAGATAACCACTGTCTCACCCGGAATGCAACCACAAACCATATCTGCTACTTCTCTTAACGTACAGCCTTCCGGACTGCCCAAGTTCAAGACAAGACCGGATTCCCCCTCACAAAGTACAGTTAAAATCCAGTTGACCATGTCACTGGGATACATATAGCTTCTGATCGTACTTTCATCACCAAGGATATTTATTGGTCCACCGTTGATAGCATCGTTGATGAAATTATTTATGGCCCAGGGTTTTTCAATCAATTGGTATGGGCCGATAAAAGCAAATGGGCGAAGGGTGACTATCGGAATTCTAAACTGCCCTTTATAGACACTGCAAAAAGTTTCCCCCATGCGTTTAGCTTCCGCATAGGCAGAGGTAATGACCGCACTATCTGGTCCACTGATGTAGCTTTCTGGCACACGCGGCATCTCTTTGGGCTGGGCACCATATACCCATCCCGAACTAATATTTACGATCTTTTTGAGATTAGAAAGTCGTGTACTTGCATCAAGTACCTGCATTGTACCATTCGCGATGGAATCTATGACATCCAATGGATTCGATGAATGGGCTCTGTTATCCGGAGTTCCTGCAGCATGAATGATCCATGAAACATCCCCTGGAATATCTATCAGATCACGGACACTCTTTTCAATAAAAGAGATATCTGACCTTGAAGCCAGATGTGGCTGATTCTGATTAAACCTGTCAATATCTCGAGCAACCAGTGTCAGTTTGGTTCCAAAACCATGCTGGTCATTTAAATAGGCAATTGCTTCAACCAACCATGACCCCATGAATCCAGTTCCCCCGGTAATGAGAACAGATTCATTTTTTAGAGCGGAAAACCGGTCAGGATCTCGAAAAATCCTTGAACAATCCTCCTTTATCATCTCAAGTTGTTTGGGATTCATAACGGTTTACCTGTTTTTTTCTGATGAAGTGCATAGGCTTCTTCAATAATCATATCTTCCTGCCCGGCTATAATGCCTCGCTCCCCCAGCTTGAAAAAGACATCTCTGGGATCGACATCATATTCTTTTGAAATTCTCTCAACATGTTTTGTAAAACCGGAAAATACGCCGGACAGTCCACTTACAACGCTGATGGACTTTACTCTGGGAGCTGATTGAAGAAGTTCTTTTTCTGCCAGATCTGCGGCATCAAGCAGCTTATAAAAATCGATTCCGGTGCTATATCCAAGTTTTTCCAGGACTGGAACCAAAATCTCAAGTTGCGTATTCCCAGCCCCCGCACCAAAACAGCGAGCTGTCCCGTCAATTATTGTGGCCCCGGCACCCGCAGCAACAATCGAATTTCCTATGCCCATGCCAAGATTGTTATGGCCGTGATAGCCGACATGTACATTCAGTGTGTCACATAATCGACTAATGATTGTTTCGATCCTGTTTGGAAGAAAGGCGCCTGCAGAGTCCATGATGATGACAGCTTCCGCTCCGTAGGATTCCATCTTCATCGCTTCTTCGACTAATATATCGACGGGCGCCATATGAGCCATCATTAACACTCCGAAGGCTTGTTTCCCTTGTTCTCTAACAAAAGTGATATGGTTTCTAGTCGTGTCTGCTTCCGTACAATGGCAGGCGCACCTGACGATATCAACGCCAAGATCAAGGGCTGGTTTGATATGCTTTTTAATTGTGGCAAATCCCGGAATACAGTGAACTCCGAGTTTAGCATGCTTCAAGGTACTTCTTGCCGCTTCAAGAAGCTTAATATCTGATTCTCCTGATAGTCCGACCTGAATAGAAGAAGCACCGATGCCATTGCCATGGCCGACCTCCACAATCGGGACACCTGCCTTGTCAATCGCGGCACAGTATCTGGATACCTGCTCAGCTGTCAGCTGATGCTTTATCGCATGGCTGCCGTCTCGGAGCGTCGGATCACTTATCGTTATCTTTTTCACTGGAAAGCCGCCTTAGTGTTCGAGTTCTTCTTTTGCGTACTCCTCTGCCAAAGTAATCGCAGCACAATTAATAATATCAAGATTACCTGCATATTGAGGAAGAAAGTCTCCGAGGCCCCTGACTTTGACCATTGCCGCAATTCTACCGTTTTCATATTGAGGGGGTACAATCATTTCATAACCCGGAACATACTCTTTCATTTTTAGAACCATACCTGCAACAGACTCACTTACCGCATCCATATCCGGACTATCGACCAAGGCAAAAATTGAAGATTGTGAGTCGATACAGGGAGTGGCCGGATTCAAATTAAGAATCGCTTTGACGTTCTGACAGCCGGTCATCTGCCTCAGGCCACTTTCCGTATTTTCAACATATTCATCAATATTGGCCCGAGTACCGGGTCCTGCACTGCGCGAGGAGATACTAGACACAATTTCTATATACTCAATGTTTGACTGAGCCTGAGAAATAGCAAATGCGACAGGAATAGCTGTCTGACCACCACAAGTGATCATATTAACATTGGGATACGAAATACAATCCTTTAAATTAATAGACGGGACACACATCTCTCCAACCTGAGATGGCGTCATATCGATCGCTTTAAGACCCAGTTTTTTCAGAATAGCCGCAATTTTTTTATGATAAGATGCTGTCGTTGCATCAAAAACAAGCTCACAACAGGTAGGATTATCAATCAGGGCATCAATACTCTGGTCGGAAATACTAACGCCCAGAGAACTCGCCTTTCTCATCCCCGGCGATGACAGGTTTCTTCCAATAAACCGGGTACATTTTAAATAAGGCGACCGCAACACCTTGATTAGAAGATCCGTTCCAATGTTTCCACTACCCAGAATAGCGATATTCATTTTTTTTGGCATCTATTCGCAAAACTCTCTGATCTGATTTCGGCAGGTGGCGATTAAGTCCTCTTTTGCCTGGTAGGCTTTGCTCCACTGCACCACCAATTGGATAGCTTTTTCCAGACGCCAGCGGGGTTCCCAACACAACTCTTTTTTGGCTTTGGAGCAGTCCAGTTTCAAAAAATTGGCCTCGTGGGGTCCAGCATCTGACTCAACACGATAAGCTGCGTTTTCTCCCCAGGTGTTGCAGAGCAGCTTCACAACCTCTTCAACTGAGGCACAATCCTCGTCAGCCGGACCAAAATTGTACGCATCAGCGAACTGAGAGCCATCTTCAACCAGTTTCTGTGCCAGCAACAGGTAGCCATTCAGGGGTTCCAACACATGTTGCCAAGGTCTGACGGCAAAGGGATTTCTAAGAATAATCTCCTTGCCATCCACAACGGCATTGATACAATCCGGAATCAGCCGATCCGTTGCCCAATCCCCACCGCCAATCACATTTCCAGCTCTGGCTGACGCCACAGCCACACCGTGAGATGCATAGTCATCCGGATGAAAAAATGATTGTCGATAACCACCCACCACCAGTTCTGCACAAGCCTTGCTACTGGAGTAAGGATCGTATCCCCCCATGGGTTCATTTTCCCTGTACCCCCAGGGCCATTCCTGGTTGGCATAGCATTTATCCGTGGTAATAATCAGGACCGCTTTGACAGTGGGACAGCTCCTGACCGCTTCCAGAACATTCACCGTTCCCATGACATTAGTTTCATAAGTTTCCACCGGCAGCTTGTAGGAATCCCTGACCAGCGGCTGGGCTGCCATATGAATCACGATCTCCGGCTGAAAACGATGCATCGCACCTTGAAGTTGCTCCAGGTCCCGAATATCAGCGATGGTTGACTCAACCCGGTTTTGCATGTCAGCCAGTTCATAAAGGCTGGGTTTGGTTGGCGGTGCCAGGGAATAGCCGGCGACTTTTGCCTGGAGTTCATTGAGCCAGATTGAGAGCCAGGCCCCTTTAAAACCGGTATGCCCGGTCATAAACACTTTTTTCCCTCTCCAAAAAACCGCTCGTTCTTCCATTATTAATCCCACAGTTTCCAGGGGGCTTTTCCATCGGCCCAGATTTGCTCAAGTTGATTTTTATCCCGCAACGTATCCATCGCAAACCAGAATCCGTCGTGTTTGTAAGCCACCAGTTCCCCTGCTGCAGCGATTTTTTCCAGGGGATCTCTCTCGAAAATGGTTTGATCATTTTCCAGATAATCGAAAACCTGGGGATTGCAAACCATATAACCACCATTTATCCAGGATCCCGCACCCCGTGGTTTTTCCTGAAAACCGGCAACCTGACCGTTATCAGAAATCTCAAGTACGCCGAAGCGGCCGGCTGTCTGCACAGAAGACATGGTGAGCATTTTTCCGCTCTGCTGATGGAACTTGACCAGATTTTCGATATGAATATCGGCTACACCATCACCATAAGTCAACATAAAGGGTTCATTTTCAACATATTTGCGAATTCGACGCACCCGACCCCCGGTCATCACATTCTCCCCGGTATCCACCAATGTCACCTTCCAGGGTTCTGCGTACTGGTTGTGGATCTGCTGTTGATTCTCCTTTGTAAAATCAAAGGTTACATCAGACTGATGGAGAAAATAGTGTGCGAAATACTCTTTGATCATGAATCCCTTGTAACCAAGGCAAATTACGAAATCATTAAATCCATAGTGGGAGTATATCTTCATGATATGCCAGAGCACCGGTTTCCCCCCGATCTCCACCATCGGTTTCGGCCGCATCCCCGACTCCTCACTGATGCGCGTTCCATAACCACCCGCCAAAATAACCACTTTCATATGCGAACTCGATAATTTATTCTGAAATATTTTTACGACTTGCTATCTAGAAATTTTTGAATCTCTTCCAAGACGTAGTTTATCTGTTTGATATCCAACCCCGGATATGTCCCCAGGAAAAAGGTATGATTCATAATATAGTCGGTGTTCGTCAAGTCGCCCACCACCCGGTGATCAATATCCAGATACCCTGGCTGTCTGAGAATATTTCCTGCAAACAGGTTCCGAGTCTCGATGAGTTTGCTGCTCAGATAATCTGTCAATTCTGTCCGGGAAAAGCCGGCATTCTCCCTCAGGGTTATCGGAAACGCAAACCAGGCTGGGTCTGATCCTGGCAAGGCTTCTGGAAGAATAAAAAAATCCTGCCATTTTTCGAACCCGGCAGACCAGATTTTAAAATTTTCCTTCCGCGCCTGGCAAAAATCCGGCAGCTTCTTCAACTGCTCAACTCCAATGGCGGCTTGCATATCGGTCGCCTTCAGGTTGTATCCTATATGGGAATAGACATACTTATGATCATATCCCACAGGCAAAGTTCCATACTGACCGGTAAACCGTTTTCCGCAGGTATTGTTTTCCCCTGATGAGCAATAGCAATCCCGCCCCCAGTCGCGCAGTGATTTGATCGCTTTGGCTATGGTATCATCATTGGTGCCGACCGCCCCTCCTTCACCCAGGGTGATATGGTGTGCCGGATAAAAAGAAAAAGTAGTGACATGGCCGAATGTTCCCACCTTTCTTCCCTTGTACTCAGAACCCAGCGCATCGCAGCAATCCTCGATCAGAAAGAGGTCATGTTTTTCTGCCAGTTCCGCAAGTGCCTCAACGTCATAGGGATTCCCCAAGGTATGAGCCAGGAAAATACCTTTTGTTTTTTGACCGATGGCTTTTGAGATCTGTTCCAGATTGGCATTGTATGTCCCCAGATCCACATCAACGAAAACCGGTACCAGGCCATTTTGGAGAATTGGATTGACTGTAGTTGGGAACCCGGCAGCCACCGAAATAATTTCATCTCCGGGTAGCAGCCGTTTCTCCCCCAGCAGCGGGGATGTGAGTGCCGTTAATGCCAACAGATTTGCTGAAGAGCCGGAGTTGACCAGCATCGCATATTCCAGATCCATAAAATAAGCCAATTCCGCTTCAAACTCATCGGTATACCGACCGGCTGTCAACCAGAAATCCAGCGATGAATCCACCAACGCCACGATTTCCTTATCATCAAAAACTCGCCCGGCGTACCTGACCGGGCTTTTTCCCGGTATAAATTCCTGGGCTGCAAATTTGACCTTTTGATATTGAGCAACAAGGCCAAGTATTTCATCTCTCAATTGATCTTCCGATTTTGCCATGATCCTGTTTCCAAAGTTATTAGTTTATATTGTGATTATTCCCATTCGTCGATTCTTATTCTGGCAAGAGGAATTCCAGCCTCACGCAAACCCGCCTTAAATGATTGAATCATGACAATAGGTCCCGACAGGAAAAAAACTGGTTTCTCCAATTCAACACCGATTTTCAGAATGTGATCCAAGGTGATCATGCCTGACTTGGGCTGTACATTTTGATTGAATAGCTTGCCGTTTGATTCTGTTTCCATAAAAATTTCAAGCTTGAATCCATCGACACTGTCCAGACAGTTGCAGAGCAAATTTTCATTCAGAATGTGCCTCTCTTTTCTGACACCATAAACCAAATGAATCTTCCTATTCCCCGGTGAATTCACCTGCTCTTCCAGGTATGAAAGGTAAGGGGATAAACCGGTGCCACCTGCAATCAGTATTATATCCTGGTCTTCCTCAATGTTTTTTTCGATGATAAAATCACCATACGGCAGTTTTAACCAGACTTCACCCCCTACTTCAAGCTGATCTGACATCCGCGTCGTGAATTGACCTTTAACGCTATAGTTGATGACGATATCTTCGCGTAAACGGCTTGAGGCTATTGAAAAGACTCTGGATTCCGGCCAATACCCGCCCCTGGGGTCATAATCGTCAATGGCCAGATGAAGAAACTGTCCGGGTTGAAAACGCGGTACACGCCTTTGTGGTTTAAATACCACGGAATAAATACCATCCCCATGGTTCTGAATCTGATCAACATGTGCCTTAATCTTTATTGGATTTGCCATTTATTAAGAATATTAAGTATCTACTCAGCATACGCCCCCCCGAGGGGATCACGATTCAAAACACGCATGAATCCATCCCTGAAGCCAAGAGTTTCGCCAGAAACGCGTTGGCGAAAACGTCCTGTTTTCCATCGTTTTGAATCATGATCCCATCGGCTCAGGCACTATGGTGAATAATTACAACTTTTTAAAACCCTGCAGGGATCAACTTGTAATTGAAAAAAAACATTTGCGGCCTGCTTTATGGCAAGCCGAACTTCTATGGAGGATAACCTTTGAAATTTTTTCCCGTTCTCCAGGTAACCCAAGATGGTCTTCCTAAGACCATTTTAAGAACCTGGTATGTCAGTACTATTCAATATGATCATTCGTTGCAAATCCACCGTTCGCTAAATGTTCATCTTTGTGGGCATCCTTCAGGTCGTACTGCACCATATCTCTGACGAGATCCTTGAGATTGTATTTCCTTTCCCAGCCCAATTTCTCTTTTGCCTTTGAAGGGTCCCCAATCAGCAGATCAACTTCAGTCGGACGGAAGTACCGGGAATCCACTTCTATGATAACTTCACCCGTCTTCTTATTTCGGCCGACCTCATCGACGCCATTTCCCTCCCACTCAATCTCAATGTTGACTTCATCAAACGCCAGCTTGACAAACTCCCTGACGCTGTGAGTCTGCCCGGATGCCAGTACAAAATCCTCTGGTTCCGGGGCTTGCAGAATCTTCCACATGCCGACAACATAGTCTTTGGCATGACCCCAGTCCCGTTTTGCGTCCATATTTCCCAGATAGAGTTTTTTCTGCAATCCCATGGAGACACGAGCGGCAGCCCGGGTGATCTTGCGGGTCACAAAGGTTTCTCCCCTGATCGGAGATTCGTGATTAAAGAGAATTCCGTTAGCAGCAAACATACCGTAGGCTTCTCTGTAGTTGACTGTTATCCAGTAGGAGTACAGTTTCGCCACAGCGTAAGGAGAACGGGGGTAAAAGGGCGTTTTTTCGTTCTGCGGCGTTTCCTGGATCAGCCCATATAGCTCACTGGTGGAAGCCTGGTAGAATTTGGTTTTTTCTACAAGACCCAGCAGACGAATCGCCTCCAGTAACCGCAACGTACCCAGCGCATCCGCATCAGCTGTGAATTCGGGATTTTCAAAAGAGACTTGAACATGACTTTGTGCCGCCAGGTTATATATTTCGTCCGGTTGAATTTCCTGTACTTTTCTAATCAGGTTAGTGGAATCGGTCAATTCACCATAGTGAAGAAAAAAGTTGCAATCCGTTTCGTGGGGGTCCTGATACAGGTGATCGATCCGTGCCGTATTAAAGGACGAACTTCTGCGCTTCAATCCATGGACTTCATATCCCTTGGACAGTAGAAACTCCGCCAGATAGGCGCCATCCTGCCCTGTAATACCAGTAATTAGTGCAATTTTACGAGTCATTTTTCCTCTGTTGTGCTTTTTAAATTTAGTTCACAAAACGTTACGCAGTAAAGCAGGAAGCAAGCCAAACAGGATACGCTGACTTAGCCATCATTAAGCTGAAGACTGGCTGCATTTCAAATACACTCTTGAAATATTTTATTTTCGGGTATAGTACTGTATTTTTTTCCGATAAACAAATAAGCTAGATGTTTACAGACTTTCTTACTAAAAACCGGAATCAATCGCTCAGGGGCCGAGTAGTTGTTATCTTCCCAACTGACTCATAATAATCTACATCCTTGTATGAATGATGTCCAAGGCTAATTGTTGGTTGTGATGCAGGCACAGGACGCCAATCGCCTTTTTCAGGTCCATTTTTACCAAGATCCAAAATGAAAAAATTAATAGATATTGTTGCCAGACTCAGAGCGCCTGACGGTTGCTCCTGGGACCGTAAGCAGACCCATGTTTCGCTGATACCCTACCTGCTTGAAGAGGCTTGGGAAGTCATAGACGAAATACAACAAGAAAAATCCGACGCTTCTCTCAAAGAAGAATTGGGGGATTTGTTGTTGCAGATTGTGCTACACGCACAGATCGCCGGAGAAAGCAACCGTTTCACCATGGATGACATCGTCGATGCCATCTCGGACAAAATGGTACAGCGCCATCCTCATGTTTTTCAGAGAAACAACAAGAATCTCTCTGACAAAGAACTGACAAACCAATGGCATGAAATAAAGGCCCGAGAAAAAAAACGGAAATCGATCAATGAAGGGATACCGGTCGGGGCCCCGGCTCTGATGAATGCTCTGACCATCAGCAAACGCGCGGCATCTTTGGGATTTGACTGGGAAACCCCAGGAGATGTATTATTGAAAGTAGAAGAGGAGCTGGAAGAGGTGCGGCATGAGATGAAGGAGAGTAACGTTGAAAAACTCGAAGAAGAGATCGGGGACCTCCTTTTCACTATCACCAATCTGGCACGTGTACACAAGATCAACCCTGAACTGGCCTTGAAAAAGGGGAACGACAAATTTATGCGGCGCTTCGCTGTTGTTGAAAAAGCGATTGTTGAAGCCAGAGAAAAAGGAGAGACGCTCTCCCTGGACGAAATGCAATCTTATTGGGAAACGACCAAATAACAATAGCCACAAAAGATGAAGACCGTACAGGATCACTATTTCAATAAGGCTAAGAAAGAGGGGTTTGCTGCTCGATCTGCATACAAACTACAGGAGATCGACCAGAAGCACCAGCTATTGAAAAACGGCAGTCAGGTGCTTGACCTGGGCTGTTACCCCGGCAGCTGGATGCAATATATCTCTAAAAAAATTGGTTCAAACGGCAGAGTCGTTGGTATTGACCGCACAGAACTGCGCATTGCCTTGAAAGAGAACATGCGCTTTATCCACTCGGATATTGATGATGTCGACCCTGATGATCCTGGATTGTTCGCTGGTTTTTTCGATGTCATTTGTAGTGATATGGCACCCAACTCCACTGGTATAAAAAATGTCGATTCAGAACGTTCGTTTCATCTCTGCCAAATGGCTTTAGACATAGCCAGTCACAAACTTAAAAAAACCGGAAGTGTCCTTTTAAAGTCTTTTCACGGCAGCACCTTTGACCGACTGGTCAAGCTGATGAGAACGGATTATCAACAGGTCAAAATTATCAAACCCAAAAGCTCCCGGGACGAGAGCAAAGAAGTTTTTATTCTAGGAAATCAAAAACGTTAATTTATTTCAATATAATAATAAAATGACAACAGTATTATGCGTTAGAAGAGACGATAAAGTTGTTATCGCCGGAGATGGCCAGGTAACCCTCGGCAATACAGTAATGAAATCGAACGCTCGCAAAATTCGAAAAACGTATAACGATAAGGTTGTTGCCGGTTTTGCCGGATCAACAGCTGATGCGTTTACACTTTTTGAAAAATTCGATGCGAAGCTGGAATCCTTTAATGGTAATCTGGTCAGATCTGCCGTCGAACTGGCAAAGGACTGGCGAACCAACAAAATGCTACGAAATCTCGAAGCCCTGTTGGCTGTGGCAGATGCGGAAAATTCATTAATCATATCGGGCAACGGTGATGTGATTGAGCCGGAAGACGGAATACTCGCGATCGGCTCTGGCGGCCAGTTTGCATTGGCCGCGGCCAGAGCCCTATCTAATAATACCAACCTGAGTGCTCTGGAGATTGCAACGAAATCAATGGAAATAGCCGCCTCGATCTGTATTTATACAAATCCCACAATAACATTTGAGGAGATCGATGGTAGCAAGCCTGCCGAGCCGAAATAACAATAATTACGGTCAAAAACTGTTTCCGGTGAGTCATGGGTGCTTCCATTGATAAAAATCATCAAAAAAGCTATTTATGAGAACCTATTTTTCTGATATTCTGAACGTTCATAAAACAAATATTAAAAGCAGAACGCTATTGAGGTAATGAGTGGAAATCACTGAATCATCGTTAATCCCAAAGAAAATTGTCGAATTTTTAGACCGCTACATTGTTGGTCAAAATAACGCAAAACGAAGTGTGGCTATTGCATTGCGAAATCGCTGGAGAAGAATGCAGGTCCCTGAAGACCTCCAGGAAGAAGTCATGCCGAAAAACATCATCATGATTGGACCTACGGGCGTCGGAAAAACCGAAATCGCCCGCAGAATTTCCAAATTGGTCGATGCCCCGTTTATCAAGGTGGAAGCATCAAAATTTACTGAAGTCGGATATGTCGGGAGGGATGTTGAAAGCATGGTCCGCGATCTCACCGAAATCAGTATCAGCATCACCCGAAAAAAAGCCATGGAATCCGTAGAGGGAAAAGCGGATGACAATGTCAAATCCCGCCTTCTGGACATGCTGATCCCGTCAACTCCCATCAGATCGTCAGAAGACGTTAATAGTGAAATCAGGGACGACACGAGTTTAAGACAGAAATTCTCCGATAAGTTGGACAGTGGCGAGTTGGAAGATAGAATAATTGAAGTCAATACTCAGAATCGATCATTCGGTCCCAGTCTCGAATTTTTTCCTGTCTCTGGCAGTGAAGGGATGGATATTAATATCAAAGATATGATGTCCAGTTTGATGCCCAAGCAGACCAAAAAAAGAAAGGTTACGGTTGCAGAGGCCAGAAAAATTTTTCAACAGGAAGAGGCTGAAAAATTGATCGAAAAGGATGATATCAATGCGGCCGCCATTAAACGGGTTGAGCAATCAGGTATTATCTTCCTGGATGAGATTGACAAAATAACCAGTAAAAGCGATGCCCATGGCAGTGGAGAGGTGTCACGAGAGGGTGTTCAACGGGACCTGCTGCCCATCGTCGAGGGTAGTACGGTCAATACCAAATACGGTCCTGTAAAAACCGATCATGTCCTGTTTATTGCAGCGGGTGCTTTCCATATTGCAAAACCCTCAGACTTGATCCCGGAACTCCAGGGAAGGTTTCCGATTCGTGTGGAACTGGACTCTCTAACAAAGGATGATTTCGTCAGAATACTGACAGAACCTAAAAACTCACTGGTAAGACAGTATGTGGAGTTGCTCAAAACAGAAGGCGTCAAACTCGAGTTTAGAGACGATGCCATTGATGAGCTGGCTAAAATCTCCAGTGAGGTAAATGAAAAAACAGAGAACATTGGCGCGAGAAGACTACATGCTGTTCTGGAAAAACTGCTGGACGAAGTCAGCTTCAACGCTCCGGATCTGTCAGGGCAGACGATTTCCCTGACACGTCTATATGTTCAGGAACGACTGACCGATATCGCCAAAGATCAGGACCTCAGTCGTTATATCCTTTAATATGTTCTGCTTATGGAATATTTAAATTTATAGAAAACTGAAAACCATGTTCTCAAGAAAGAGCGTTAAACATCGTGACATTATTCTCAAAATGGCCATGAAGGAGGTTGAGAAAATGCTGCGGGAATTGGAAAAAGAAGGCAAGGATCTTTCGCTAATGAAGATGAGGAAATTCCAAAAAACCCATCACATTGATTGCGTTTGTCCCAAATGTCAACTGGCGGAGAAAAAGAACAATCCACGTTACCGAGGGTTAAGAGAATATGGGTTTAAAGTATATGTCTCGGAAGACGATCATGAAGATATTGATCATTCAAGCTCTTTTTTCTCAGAATGAAAACCGCTCAGTCATATCGGTAGTCTGAATTGCACAGGTGTGCTATTCAATATTTTTGGCAAATATCTTTAAAAAAGAGTACTATGACAACAAACCCACCAATTCCTTTCAAAAAGATCCTCGCGGTTGTTTTACTGACACTGTTTGTATCACAGCCAGCCCTGGCCAGACCGGGATCATTTTCACCCATTGTCAAATCCGAAAAGGAGAAAATCGTCAATATCAGTAGCTCCGCTGTGATTGAGCACTCCAAGCTCCGCAAAGATCCACTTTTTGAACAATTCTTCAAAAACATGCCCAAAAAGCAACGGCAGTCATCCTTGGGCTCCGGATTTATCATCAGCCATGATGGTTATATAGTCACAAACCATCATGTTATCGCTAAAGCAGAGAAAATCGAGGTCAAACTTTTTGATGGTCGCACCTTTAATGCAAAAATTATCGGTAAAGACAAACTGAGCGAATTGGCTTTGATAAAAATCGAAGCAAAAAAGTTGCCGTTTATTAAATGGGGTGATTCAGATGCCATCGAGGTCGGAGATTGGGTTTTGGCCATAGGCAATCCTTTGGGATTTGATCACACTGTAACCGCGGGTATTATCAGTGCCCGCGGCAGGAGTGTTTTTGGCAGCACGGCCTATGGACAGTTTCTACAAACTGACGCGGCAATCAATTTCGGAAACTCAGGAGGCCCTCTTTTCAATCTGGATGCTGAAGTAATCGGCATCAACACGGCAATCGTCGCTGGTGGACAGAACCTCGGCTTTGCCATACCCAGCAAATTAGCCCAAAAGGTCATCCGTCAGCTACGGAAAAACGGAAAAGTTGCCCGCGGATGGTTTGGTGTCGAAATTCAGGAGGTCGACAACGAACTTGCAGAATCCTTTGGACTGCCTTCTGGAATGAGGGGGGTCGTACTGACTGGAATTGGAAAAGGTTCCCCTGCTGAAAAAGCCGGCTTGGCCATGGGAGACGTGATAGTTGAGTTTAACGGCAATCCGCTGAATAAAACAACACAACTTCAGCAATATGTCGGAGAGACAACACCCGGATCGGATGTCCGTGTAAAGATATTCCGTAACGGAAAATTCCTCGATAAAACAGTTACCGTCAACCTCAGGCCTGCGGAAGGCATCACCTCTCTGGACAATGCACACGCCATGTTTGGTATGCAACTGGCAGAGCTGACACCCGAAATAAAGGCAGAGTCCGGTCTGACCGAAAAATATGGGATACTGGTTATTGGTATTGATCAGGCAGGGATTGCATGGGAAAAAGGGATTCGAAAAAACGATATCATTTTGAAAGCGAATAATCATGAATTGGAAACCATTGATGACTTTTTTAAAGTGGTCAGACTTGCCAAGAAAGGTACCAGACCCATTTCACTTCTGATTTCGAGGAAAGGACGATCCATTTTTGTTCCGCTTCCGATAAAATAAAAATCCCTCCAGACATTTTGAGGTCGGAACGTGGCAGGAACTGCTGCGGTCCGAAATTAACCTGGATAGATGTCAAGATGATAAAAAGCAAGTTTACCCCTTATCTCTATGCTGGACTGTTTCTTTTCATCATTCTCATTATTTTAGCGGAAAACTCCTACCTGCTGATCAACCAGACCAGCACCAATATCATTGAAACTTCCTGGTTGGATGCAGAAAAGCTGATCAACTCAATTGTTGCCAGTGCCAAACAAAGTATCGAGTCCGTTCAGCTAACCGACCAACAAATTCAACGTCATATCAAAAAAATAGCGAGTCGGATTGATCGGTTGTATAACGAATCCGGCGAAAAAGCAGAGGAGGAATTGAAGGAAATTCTTCGGATTTTCAAACTCATCGCATTATCTGTCCACGCTAAAGACGGAAGTCTCTTATATACATTAAGTGTGGAAACTCTTCCCCCGGGTATTCATCAATCAGACTTGCAACGGGTAACACATTCAGAAGGTTTGACCGCCCCAGATAAATTGTCATCAAGTATCAACAGAAACGTCAACCAGTGGGAAACCAAGCTGTCCAAAAGATCTTCGGATCTGCAGATGCTCTCCATTCCCCGATCTGAAAAACCAGGTTCAATTCACATTTTTTTTGGACATGAAAAAAAACAGGAGATTAAGGCGCGCATCGGGCTGCAACTTCTGATTAACTCATTGGAAAACCAGAATGTGATACAATATATCAGTTTCGTGAATGATCAACTTTTGATTATTGCCGATTACGAACCCTCCCGAATCGATACGCGCGGAGAAAGGCTGGAATATCTGGAGTCTTTAAAAACAGGCGTCAGTTTCAGTGATCGTAATGAAGAAGAAGAAACACAGGAATTTGTTCACCCCATACATTTAACACCAGACACCAGGGGAGTTTTCAGTATCGCTTTCCGGATGGCCGGACTCCAGCAGATATATTCCAACACATCAAAAATCACCATCATCAACAGCATTATTATCATGCTGATTGCCACCATTTCAGCGCTGATTATGTTGATTTTCCACAAACGAAATATCAATAAGATGGATGTCATGGAAAATCAGATCAGGGAGAATGAAAAACTACTCTCCCTGGCAAACCTGGCAGCTGGAGTGGCTCACGAGGTTAGAAATCCATTGAACAGTATCTCGATAACCATTCAGCGACTGCAAATGGAGTTTACGCCGAAAGACGAGCAGGATCAGAGTGAGTATATGACTCTGACAGCAACGATGAAAAATGAGGTCGACAGAATTAATGCCATTATCTCCGATTTCCTTGATTTTGCGAAGCCATTCACTCCAAAAAACAGATTCTTTTCCCTGGATGAGTTTGTCGAGGAGAATATCAATTTCTTCTCCGGGGAAGCCCGCAAGAAAAACATTCAGATTAAGAAGCACATCTTGACCAGTCAAAAACAGTTTCTTGGAGACAGGGAAAAACTGACCCAGGTTTTGCTGAACCTCTTCTTCAACGCTTTGGAGGCGACATCAAAGGAAGGTACAATCACCATCTATTCAGATCTCACTAAAGATAACAACTGGCAGCTTAAAATCCAGGACAATGGTGCAGGTATCGCCAATCACAACTTTAAACGTATTTTCGATATTTACTTCACAACCAAAAAAACTGGAACAGGTCTGGGACTGTATATCTGCAGAAAAATTATTCAGGCTCATAATGGCTCCATTGAATTGAAACCGAATCCCACCCGGGGAATGACAGCCATAGTTACTCTACCTGTCAAACCATTTTGAGTCTCGCAGGTTTTTCAGAAATGAGTACTCTTTCCGATATAGAATAAAAGATACGATTATTGCATTAGCAATAGTTCAGCTTTTTTATTGCAGAATGTTGGTCCCAAAAACTGTATTTCAATTGTCTTTCTAATTCTAACCATTCACCGTCGGCCAATGAAAATTCGAATTCTTATCGTTGATGATGAAATTTCAACAACCGAATTGTTAAAAGGGTTTCTCGTCAAACAGGGCTACGAGATTTTCACCGAACAAGATCCCGTAATAGCCTTCTCACTGATAAGAGACCAACAATTTGACCTGTTGATTTCCGATTATCGTATGCCCAATATGGATGGCCTGGAGTTGATTAAAAAGGTGCGGGAGATTGATCCGGTTATTGCCATCCTCATGATTTCCGCTTATGGCAGCATTGAGACAGCCGTCAAAATCATTAAGGCTGGTGCATCGGACTACCTGACAAAGCCAATTGATCTCAAGGAACTTTTGATACTGATTGATAAATGTATCGATAAAAAACGATTGATGGTCGAGAATATTCAACTCAAAGAAATTCTACAGGAAAAATTTCGATTCGAAAATATTGTCGGTAACAGTGCTGCTCTGAATGAGATGATGAGTGTCGTTCAACGAGTCGCCAGCTCCCAGGCAACTGTCATTCTCAGGGGGGAATCGGGAACCGGAAAAGAATTAATCGCTCTGGCACTTTATCAGGCCAGCAAGCAATGTGACAAACCCTTTGTAAAGGTCAGCTGTGCTGCACTTCCTCAATCCCTGCTGGAATCTGAACTTTTCGGCCATATCAAGGGCTCCTTCACCGGAGCCATATCTGATCGAAAAGGTAAATTCGAAGAGGCCAATTCTGGCACTATCTTCCTGGATGAAATAGGAGAGATCAGTCTCACAACGCAAACCAAGCTGCTTCGGGTCCTTCAGGAAAGAGAATTTGAACGGGTCGGAAGTAATGAAACCGTCAAGGTCGATGTGCGTATTATTACGGCGACCAACCGTGACCTCGAAGAGGCTGTCAAAATAAAGGAATTTCGTGAAGACCTCTATTATCGACTGAACGTCGTACCGATTTTTCTGCCACCCTTGAGAAAGAGAAGAGAAGACATTATCCCCCTGATTGATCATTTTATCGACAGATTTTCAAAGGAAAATGACAGAATCATCAAAGGAATCACCAAGGAGGCACTGAAAATCCTGGTAAAATATGACTATCCGGGAAATATCAGAGAGCTGGAAAACATTATTGAACGCGCTATCGTTCTGGCAAGAGATGATGTCATATCGGTCAAGGACCTGCCACTAACAGTCACCTCTAATCACAACGAAGAAGAAGAAAAACGCAACAAGCCCTTTTTGGAACTAATGACCCTCGAAGAAGCTGAAAAAACCCTGATTGACATGGCACTGAAAAAACACAGTGGTGTTCAGACACGGGCCGCAAAAGAACTGGGAATCAGTGAGAGAGCCTTGCGCTACAAGATCAAAATCAAAACAGAAAAAACGGTCGATTAAGCAGTTGGCTGATCCAAATGCGATTAGACAGTGAGGAGATCGAGGCTCTGAACGATATTAACGCCAGCCTCACTCATCTCCTTAACTGCTTTCACAGAATCGCTGGCATCTATATTCACGCCCCTGGTACCATCGACGATAAGCGAGGTATTCAAACCGCACTGGCGTGCATCCAGCGCTGTAAACTTGACACAGTAATCCAATGCCAGACCCACTATGAAGAGTTCGGAAACACCTTTTTCAACCAGATAACTCGCCAAACCTGTATCATTTTGATGCTCATTGTCAAAAAAACCACTGTAGCTATCAACTTCCGGATTGATACCTTTTTGAAATACCCGCTCGATACTGTTTGTTTCCAGCCCAACCGCCAACTGTGCCCCGAACGATTTTTGTACACAATGGACCGGCCAGAGGACCTGTTCAATTCCATGTAGAGTAATGATTTCACCTGGTTCCCGACCGTGAAAAACGGCAAAACTTTCATGATTCTTTGGATGCCAGTCCTGTGTGGCAACAATAAGTTCAAATTTTTTCTGCAGCTGGTTGACCAATGGAATAATTTGATCCCCTTCTGGAACCGGCAATGCACCAGTCGGTAAAAAATCGTTTTGGATGTCTACCATTAATAGTGTTTTCATAGTTCACCTGCTCAAAAAGCGTTCAACTCTGTTGTTTTCTTGCTTTGATCATTAATTCAGTTCTGACATCATTCAGTCGTATTTCGTTACCAACTGGATAGTGATGAGGATTTACAAGGCGTAGAATCGTTGAATGGAAGCTTTGTTTTTCTTTTTCCACCTTGGCTTTTATCTGATCCAGAGATGGGCAGGTGTATACTTTCTGACCCTCTATAAAAACGGGGGTCAACAGGTCTGTATAATCAGTGGATGACTCAATCTGTTTCTGACGTGTCACATCAAATGGGTCAATAATTTTGAATTCCCCATTGTCTGGGCCGATATTCACATCAAAAATCATATCTGCACTATTCTCACTATGATTTCTAAACCGCCTCACCTGCTGTATACCTGGTGTTGTCACCTTTGTTGACTGATTGGAGATCTTGATTTTATTCTGCCATGTCCCTCCCGGTTTACGTACAGCAGACAATTTATATACACCATTTAATGCCGGATGGTCGTAGGCTGTGATCAGACGTGTTCCGACCCCCCACATATCAATTTTTGCATGCTGAATTTTTAAACTCTGGATAATTTTTTCGTCCAGGTCATTGCTGGCCAGAATCCTGGCATCTGGAAATCCAGCTTCATCCAGCATTTTTCGAGCTTCTATACTTAAATAAGCCAGATCCCCTGAGTCCAATCGAATCCCGGTAAGCTCATACCCTTTATCTTTCAGCTTTTTTCCCACCTCAATGGCATTTTTAACCCCCTCTAAAGTGGAATAGGTATCCACTAACAACACACAGTTATTGGGTAAAATATCAGCATAAGTCTCAAAAGCCTCAGATTCGCTTTCAAATGCCATGATCCAGCTGTGGGAAATAGTCCCTTTCACAGGAATACCAAATTTTTTCCCAGCCAGCACGTTCGACGTAGCTGAACAACCACCAATATATGCCGCTCTACTGGCAGTCAAGGCGCCGTCCAGGCCTTGAGCTCGCCTGGCGCCGAATTCCAGGACAGGGTCACCCTGGGCGGCGCGGCAAATCCGCGACGCTTTCGTTGCGATGAGAGACTGAAAATTAATGATGTTCAACAGTGGGGTTTCTAATAGCTGGCACTGGATCAGGGGACCCTGAATCCTCAACATGGGTTCAAAAGGAAAGACAATGGTTCCTTCTGGTATCGCATCAAGATTGCAACTGAATTCAAAAAGACGCAGGTACTCGATAAAACCTTCATCAAAAAGCGGTTTCCCGTCATTGCCATGTAGGCCTGCAATGTAGTTGAGATCGGACTGCTCAAATCGGAGAGATTCTATAAACGAGATCGCTCTTTCCAGCCCACAGCAGATACAGTAGTTACCATCAAAAGGGGCGCTCCGAAAAAAAAGGTGGTAGGTACCCTCCACATTTTCCATGCCCGCTTTCCAGAAACTGTAAGCCATCGTCAACTGATAGAAATCGGTCAACAACGAGTTGGAACCGGAGTTGAATTCCGGGATCTGTGAATCATCCATGATCAATGACGTGAAAAAAGTTTAAATGTAACTGACTTCCTGGTTTAGTTTTATCAATAATCAACACATCATGTCCACAAACCTTCGCCAGATCAGTCCTTATTAAAAAAGCGACACTGATATCGAGGACAACTTAATCCGCACTCTCTATCCTTCATAGGCTTGGTGGAAAAATTCGTATAAAAAGGAACTATTATGCGAACAAGGAGCCCGACGAAGTAATTAACTGTTTTGAGACGGTCCTGTCTGCTTCTGGATGGTTCTGGATGTGGATGATTCCTATATTAAAACGAGACACATAGGAATCACACAGAATTGATATTGGGGGATTGATGCAATAACCTTAGAACAGCAGTTTGGCCTTTTCGGCCCAGTTCAGCAGTGGTACCCAGTAAACGCCCAGGAAAACGATGGGAACAATGCAGGCTGTCACAAATACAACTGGAAAACCACCTGTTTGTATGTCTTTACTCGGTCTATCCTCGGAGTCGATGACCATCACTTTGATCACACCGACATAGTAAAACAGCGAAATAACCGAATTAATAGCCGCGACAACTGCCAATAGAATTAAACCCTCTTCGATCACTACCTTGAAAAGGTAGAATTTTCCAACAAATCCGGCGAAAGGCGGTAGTCCCGCCAAACTGAACAGACATACCGTCAATCCAATCACGACTAGAGGTTTTTTCTTAATCATTCCAGCATAAGACGTTATATCGAACCGGTCACCCCGTGACAGATAAATCACTGCCATAAAGGCGCCCAGGTTCATCAACAGGTAGATGGGAATGTAAAAGAACACCGCCTGCCGTCCTGCTGAATTCAGTACGGCAATCCCCATGAGCAGAAATCCTGCATGGGAGATAGACGAGTAAGCCAGTAAACGTTTGATATCGGTTTGCTTAAGAGCAGCCAAATTACCTAGCGTCATGGTAGCCATGGCGATAATGGACAGAATCAACGTCAGATTGGCTGTCTGCAAAGAGACATGATATGAAAAAAACCGCATCAACAGTGCAAGTCCAGCAACTTTAGGTGCTGTTGACAGAAAAGCAGTAATCGGCGTTGGAGCTGCCTGGTATGCGTCAGGGCACCAGAAATGAAAAGGAACGGCTGCGATCTTGAATACCATACCCGAAAGCGTCATCAGGACTGCTAAAAAATAAATCGCGTTTCCGGCGGCGGAATATTCCGCTAAACCTTTCCAGATTCCAGAAAACTTCAGGGTTCCTGTCAAACCAAAAATGAGTGACATGCCATAAACCATTATCCCCGCAGCAAATGAACCAAATAGCACATATTTCAGGGAGGCCTCTTTCGAAGCGGGTAGTTTCCGATTCAGGGCAACCAACACATAGGAGGGGATCGAAACCAGCTCGATGGCAACAACTGTCATTAAGAGATTCGTCGCTGAGGTCATCAGCATCATTCCCAGACAAACAGTCGCCAGTAGTCCAAAAATCTCCCAGTTGTTATCTTTGTTCAGCTCGTCACTATTGGCCATCATCAGTATTGTCACTGCAATGGCAATGAAAAGGATCTGATTGTAGAGCCGGCTGTATGAATCGACCTGAATCATTTCAAAAAATACCGCTTCAGAACCGCTTCCCAGGCTTTCCAGCCAAAAACAGGCAATTAGAACAAGGAAGAAAACGATCGATGCTGGTAAGCGCTTCAGGAATGGAACAGCCTTTGCCAGAAAAAAGAAAATGATGGCAAAGCTCATCATCACATGAGCAGGGATAAAGCTTAAATAGGGTAATGTATTTACCATTTTAACCACACACGCTATTGAATATTTGATTATTTATCTTGCTCCCAACGAACACGGCTGAATTTTCTTTAGCAGTGTTTCAAGATTTGTGGGAGCCGAATTTAGCCGATCAAGATGGCACTAAGGTAGTTCAACGAAACTTCAAAGAATCCGATAAGCCTGTCAGGCAATATTCCCAGGTAAAACACAATGATAATCAGGGGCACTACCGATGCCAGCTCGACAAAGTTCATATCCGTCAAGTCCTTATATTTTGTATTCAGCTTACCGAAAAACACCCGTTGATATGCCCACAGCATATATGCTGCTCCAAAGATAATCCCAAGTCCGGCGATGATCGTTGCAACCTGGTACACCTTGAAGGCACCTGTCAGTATCAGAAATTCAGATATAAATCCGCTCATCCCGGGCAGTCCGATCGCTGCCATAAAAGCGACGCTGGTCACGGTTGCATATACAGGTGTTACCGATGCCAACCCGCCAAAGCCTGCAATCTGTCGATGATGAGCTCGATCATAAACGACTCCTACAAGAAGGAAAAGCATGGCTGTGATGGTTCCATGGTTAAACATTTGCAGAACCGCACCATTGATCCCCTGGGTTGTGGCAGCACCAATACCCAACAACACAAAACCCATGTGGCTGACAGATGAGTACGCGATCATCTTTTTTAGATCGGTTTGTGCCAAAGCGCATAAAGCACCATAGACGATATTGATGACAGCCAGTGCGATCAGGAAATCTCTGAACCATTCAAACACTTCGGGAAACAGCGGAAAGTTGATCCGCAGAAAACCGTATGTTCCCATTTTCAAAAGAACCCCGGCCAGAACCACTGAGATAGCAGTGGGGGCTTCCACGTGAGCATCCGGCAACCAGGTATGGAAAGGGAAAATGGGGACTTTAATGGCGAAACCGATAAAAAGAGCAATGAAGACGACCTTTACGAAAGGGAATCCAAAAATCATCGGTCCACTGAAAACACCACCTTCATGAACTCTTTGAACCAGGTCGATCATATTAAAGGTACGTTCGCCCGGTGCATAATACCAAATGGAGATGATAGCCAACAGCATGCCCACACTACCTGCCAACGTATAGAGAAAGAATTTAATGGCTGCGTAAACTCTACGAGGACCGCCCCAGATACCGATGAGAAAATACATCGGGAAGAGCATAATCTCCCAGAACAGGTAGAAAAGAATCAGATCCAACGAGACAAACACGCCCAGCATAGCTGTCTGCAAAAGCAGGAACATGGCGAAGTAGCCTCTTTCATACTTACTGATTCCCCACGAAGCGAGCGCTGCTGCGACACCAATGATGAGTGTCAACAGTATCATGGAAATCGAAATCCCATCGACACCAATAAAATATTCCGTCCCCAGACTTGGAATCCAGGGCAGTTTTTCAACAAACTGCATTTGGCTGGTGACACCTTTGACGCTTTTATCAAAATGGGTAAATAAAGGAATTGCAATGATAAAATCGACGATCGTGGCAATCAACGCAATCCACTTCGCTTTTTTTGCGGGCATCAGCCAGAGAAAAGGGACTCCGATTAGCGGCACAAAAACAACCCATGACAAAATATGACTCATCACAACCTCAAATATGTTTTCAACAATTAATAAGATTTAAAAGAACGGATAGCTGATTCCCTGCTACCGCAAAAACAATACTACGCAACCGACAATAATAATAAAAATTATTAATGAACTACCAATAATCGTTTGGATTTTGCCAGACTGCAGGGAACTGGCTCCTTTACCACCTGCCTGAGCCCCCCATCCGGCGCCGTTTACCAGACCATCGACAATTTCATTATCGAAAATACCGATAAATGAGCTGGTGATACGACCCATAAAACCTGCAAAGTTTACCAAACCATCGACGACCATCTGATCAAAAGCACCCAGAAAATCAAACAACTTGCGAATCGGTGTCAGCACAACCGCTTCATAGAATTCATCAACGAAATATTTGTTGTTCAAGACCATAAAAACCCTCTGCGCCAAGGCGCTGGCCATGATCTGTTCCCGTGCCTTTGGATTCCGTAGATAAAAAATGTAGGCGAGAAATCCAGTAAAGAAAGTCCAGGCTACCGAAGCAATCATTAAACCCCATTCCAGGGCTGTATGATCCACAACCGCTTCATGTCCAGATGCTGCAGCTTGATGTCCAGACTCGGTTTTCATGGTCTGAGCAGTGCTTTCCTGTTGATCTTTCTCTTTGATCAATTGCAACTTGCGGTAGTTTTCCATCGGGGAACTGGAAAGATCATGAACCACAGGATCCAGAAAATTTGTAAAGTTAGAATGCCCACCCAGAAAATGCGGCACGTTCCAGAAACCGATCGTCAAAGCGGCAACAGCCAGGATGGCTATCGGGACGACGGTTCGCTTCGGTTGTTCCTGGCAGTGATCCCAGGTATGCTTGTCCATGCGCGTCTCACCGAAGAAGGTCATGAAGACCAATCTCCACATGTAAAAAGAGGTGATACCGGCTGCAACAAATCCGACCAACCATAACATTGGAGATCCCTGAATAAAGGCTTTCCAGAGAATTTCATCCTTGCTGAAAAAGCCTGATGTCAGTGGAAATCCCATAATGGCCAGTGTCGCAGCAATCATTGAATACCCGGTAACCGGCATTTTTTTCAGCAATCCGCCCATCTCTCTCATATCCTGCTTATGGTGCAAGGCCACGATAATAGATCCGGATCCCATAAACAGCGCAGCTTTGAAAGCGGCATGGGTCAGGAGATGAAAAATACCGGCACTGAAAGCGCCCACACTCATGGCCAGAAACATATAACCGAGCTGGCTGACAGTTGAGTAGGCCAACACCTTTTTAATATCAAACTGTGCCATACCAATGGTTGCTGACACAAAGCAGGTCAAAGCAGCAATGATCGAAATAAAACCCAAAGCATGGGGCGCCCATGTATAGAGGAAAAAGACCCGTCCCATCATATACACACCGGCCGTCACCATGGTTGCTGCATGGATCAAAGCACTGACAGGGGTAGGACCCGCCATAGCGTCAGGTAACCAGACATAAAGTGGTATCTGTGCAGATTTCCCCATGGCTCCGATAAAGAAGCAGACAGCGATGACTTCCAGCAGTGGTAATCCCCAAAAGGTCTGTTCTGCTAGAACATCGATGTTACCATGAAATTCAGCAAATGAGAGATTGGTTGAGCCAAAAAGCTTCATGGAGAATAGAGCTACCAGCAGAATACCGGTCAAAAATCCCAGGTCCCCAATCCGATTGACGATAAACGCTTTTTTCCCGGCAATGGCGTTTTGTTCCTCGGTAAACCAGAATCCGATCAGCAGATAGGAACAGAGCCCGACACCTTCCCAACCCAGGAACATGATGATCAGATTGTCTCCCAGAACAAGCATCAGCATGGCAGCCAGGAACAGGTTCAAATATGAAAAGAACCGCCAGAAGGACTTGTCACCCTTCATATACCCCATGGCATATATGTGAATGAGTGTCCCAATAATTGTCACGATCAGCAACATAACCGCTGAGAGTGGATCGTATCTGAACGTCCACTGCAACTGCAGATCGGCCACCGTCACCCAGTTCATCAGGTTAATGCGGATGATACGTTCAGTCACATCCAGCCTGTTGATAGCGATAAAGGAAGTGGCTGCGATAATTGCCGAAATAAATGGCATGCTACAACCCAAAACACCGGTAACGTTCTCTCCAAATTTGGTATATATCCTTTTCCCCAGCAGACCCAAGACAAGGGCGCCGAACAATGGCAGAATGGGAACAAAAGGTATGACTGACTGTATGTAGCTCATTATTCTTTTTTTTGCTCAGTGTTATTTTTGATGAGTATTAATCAAACTGCTTCCAGGCAGAACTGTCACCCCTTCAAGCTTACCAGTTTATCCGCCCGTACCTGATGAAATTCTTTATATACGGACAGCGCAATTGCTAAAGCGACAACAGCCTCAGCGGCAGCGAGTAAGACAATAAATACCGCAAAAATCTGCCCATCCAATTGAGACGCCTGAGACGGCGTAAACCGGGCAAAGGCAACAAAATTTAAGGCTGCTGCATTCAACAGCAATTCAACACCCATCAGAATAGCGATGGCATTTTTTCTAGAGATAAAAATAACCATGCCCAGTGTAAACAGTGCGGCTGAGACTGTAAGAAAACCTGTCAAACCCATAATTTAATCTCCTTTTTTTACAAGAACCACAGCACTGATAATCGCTGCCAACAGTAGAAATGAAACCACTTCAAAGGGAAGTACATACTCTTTCAAGAGCAGTTTCCCCAGATCCTTGGTGGTCGGCATCATCTCTCCTGGGACATAAGTCGGCCAGTTACCTGAATTAATAATGATGGCCAGCAAAACAAAAAGTGTGACTCCGGCAATAACGGTCAACGTCCCCTGGAAAGAGAGGCTACTGGTTTTCGGAGTCGAAATGTCCGATGTCAGCATGGTACCGAATATCAACAGAACATTCACGCCACCGGCATAGACCATTATCTGAACGATGGCCAGAAAGTCAGCACCCAGCAAAACGTAAAAGCCTGCCACACCGAAAAGTACAAAAAACAGTGCAAAGGCTGACCGTAGCAGGTTTTTGGAAAAAGCGACGATGCAGCCAATGCCGATAACCATTATGGTAAAAAAATAGAAAAATAGTTCTGGTATGCCCATCATTCTTCAGCTCCTTTCTCTTTAGCTTTTTCCTCTTGTGCTTTCTTCGCTTTGGCCGCCTTTTTTGCAGCCGCTTCCGCTTCTATTTCGCTGGCTCTCTTTTCTGCAGTTGCCTTGACGTCATCACTGACAAACCGCAATATCAACTCTTCCTGAGACTCCCGATTCATTTCGAACTGGTTGGTATGCCGAATTGCGGATGTCGGGCAAGCTTTTTCACAGAGACCACAGTACATGCATTTGGCAGCATTAATATCAAATCGGGTCACCGTTCGGGTTTTTAAGGCCTCCTTCTGGGTAAACCGATTCAGGACAGGACTACCATCCCCATCCGACAGCTTAGTCTTGTCGCATTTTATGTTGTCGATGACGATACAATCGATAGGGCAAGCCTTCTGACAAATTTGACAGGCTGTGCATAAGGAGAGATCAACATCCAGAATGCCCCGGTAGTTTTCGGGCATTCCCATCAGTGATCCCTTATATTTTTCCGCTATCGTTGCGTTGCTGGATATATCGACTTCGGGATATTGTACCGTTTCTTTGCGGACAAACATCGTCGCAAAAGAAATACTCATCCCTTCAAAGGCGGTTGTAAAGCCGTCTTTTATATTTTGAAAATAAGCACCCATGATATTCAAACGCCTTGTAACACTGTTTTAATAAATGTCATTCCTAAGAAACATTACTCGCCGGAGAGTTGACCGGAATTCTCTGTTCGTTGATGCTCACTCTGACCTTCAGACCAAAACGAATCAGAACAAAGACAAAAACTAGAAACATCAAGACAGCTATGATACTCTGTACAATCGGTGTATGTTGCGTAAGCAGCATATAGGCCGCCTGCCCCAGAAAGGCAATAAATGCCCCGGGCAGCAGGTATTTCCAGGAGAGGCTCATTAACTGATCAATCCTAAACCGTGGCAACGTCCAGCGCAGCCAGATGACCACAAAAATGACCACTGCAACTTTCGCTAGATAAACCAAAACACTCAGAATGGTAAAGCCTTCCAGAGCGCCTGGCAGGTTTCCTCCGCCAAGAAAAACAGATGTTGTTAGACCACCCAGAACAAAAAGGTTTGCCCATTCAGAAAGGAAGAAGACCGCATACCGAAAACCGCTATATTCGGTACAATACCCCGAAACCAACTCCGATTCCGCTTCCGGCAGATCAAAGGGTGTCCGGTTGGCTTCGGCCAGTGATCCGATAAAAAAGATGATAAACGAGAGGACCGCAAAGGGACTTTTGAAAACCATCCATTCCCATGGCAACCATCCCTGGGACGCCATGATGCCACCCATGGAGAGTGTTCCAGAAATCAAGATCGGAACCAGCAGACTCATACCTACCGGTATCTCATAACTGACGATCTGCGCTGCAGCGCGCATCCCGCCCAGGAGTGACCATTTGTTGTTGGAACTCCATCCCGCCATCAACACACCAAATACCACCAGTGCAGTGATAGAGATAAAATAGAAGAGACCCACATTCAGGTCTGCCACAATCACCCCTTTTCCCCATGGGAAAACAACCATGGTTCCAAAGATTCCGACCAGGCAGAAATAGGGAGCGATTCTGAAAAGTTTGCGATCAGCCCCTTCGGGGATCAGGTCTTCTTTCAAGATCAGCTTAACGCCATCCGCTACCCACTGCAGTGCGCCCTGTGGGCCAACGCGGTTGGGCCCCAGTCGAGACTGCATAAAACCGGAAATCCGCCTTTCTACCAGGGTCAGTATCCCGCCGATGGTGACAAAAGCCAGTAGGACGATGACGGAGATAATAACCATCGAAGTAATTTTTGCTGTTAGGGGGTCCAACCCTATACTTATCAAAGTAGCATCCATATCTTATCTTATTTGTAACGAATGGGTTTAACGATCCAGTTCCGGTGCGACGATATCCAAAGAACCGATAATTGCCACCAGATCCGCAATAAATACGCCCCTGGCAATTTCAGGAATGATAGACATCCCGGTAAATGATCCGGTCCTGATTTTCAGCCGGGTCGGTGATGTTTTACCGTCGCTGTATAAGAAATAACCGGTATCGCCTCTGGGAGTTTCCGTTCGAAAATAGACATGCCCTTTAGGCGGTTTGATTGTACTTTTGACGATCGCCTTGGTCTCTCCTGCGGGTATCTGTTTCAAACACTGCCGAATGATCTTGATGGATTCCCTGATCTCTTCAACCCGGACCATGTAGCGGTCATAACAATCACCCAGTGTTCCGGCTCTGCCACTGCCGATTGGAATGTCAAAATCCAGATCAGAATAGACACTGTAAGGTTTATCCTTGCGTACATCGAATTTGATACCAGATCCTCTCAGGTTGGGCCCTACCAAATTGTAATCGATGGCCATCTTTGGAGGGACAACCGCAACATTGGCAAAGCGTTTAATGAAAATCTGGTTATAGGAGATCAGTCGATTGATCTGCTCTACTACAATCTCGAAATGGTCCAGAAATTCAGCGGTTTTTGAAAGGAACGCAGGCGGGAGATCATTGTGAACTCCACCAATACAGATATAGTTATAGGTCAGTCTGGCGCCACAGGCCATCTCCAGCAGATCGTTGATGTGTTCCCTCTCCCGCAGAAAATGCACAAAAGGAGTAAATGCCCCCATATCCATATCGGCTGCGCCAATGGCAACGGCATGGCTGGATATTCGGTTCAGCTCGCTAACGATCACACGAATATACTCGGCTCTTTTCGGTATCTCGGTTTCCATGCCCATTAGCTTTTCTACTGCCATACAATAGGACAGATTCGAATTCATGGCACAGACATAATCAACCCGGTCCGTATAGGGAACAAATCCCTGCCAGGTGACAGATTCTGCTATTTTCTCGATCCCACGATGCAAGTACCCCACATCTGGATCACATTCATATATGATCTCACCATCCGTTTTCAGAATGAACCGGATAACACCATGGGTAGAGGGATGCTGCGGCCCCATGTTTATTGTTAAATACTCTGTTTTCAGCGCGGATGTCATTTGGATTTTCCTTTAGGTTCAAAGCTTTTTGTTAGTGCAGATGGGCTGTTGTCGATACCATGATATGAGGTGGGTGCCACGTAGTCCTTTCTGAGGGGATGACCTTCCCAATCCGGTGGAAGCATGATCCGCCGCAGATCGGGATGTCCCGGATATGTCACCCCTAGCAGATCGTAAACCTCTCTCTCCAGCCAGTTTGCTGATTTCCACAGTGAGACAACGCTGTCCATCTGAGCTTTTCCGATAGGCACACTGGATTCGATAGTGACTCTGTGTTCGACCTTATATGAGTATAAATGCCAGAAAAGCCGAATTTCTTCATGGTGATGGTCTTCGGATTCGTCCTGAGATACGTCGAAAAACAGGTGCCAGAAAAGTTTGGAAGATTCTGTTTCGTGAAATCCGGTATGGTTCATCAGAACATTGAAGTCCAACGCCTCTTCCTCTTTCAAATACGTCATCACGCTCAGAACTGAATCGGAACGAACATAAATGGAAGGTGTCGGTCCCTCGTCTTCCTGGAAGCTCACTACCGCATCTGTATTTTGTTTGATCTGCTCAAAAATCTGTAAAATATTCAATTTTGACTCCTTATATACACCAGCTGTTCACTTGCCGATGTAGTAGTTCCAGCTTTATTTATTGACCCGGTTGCACCAATTGCGAGCGCCATGTGTTATCAGCGGGCAACAGCACAATGAGGCAATAACCACATGGCCTTAGCGACGATTCAAACAGTTTCGGCTATTTTTTCTTCCGAAAATAGGGCTCCTTTTTAACTTTCTTTTGAAGATCGATCAGAGCAGATAACAGAGCTTCGGGACGGGGAGGACAGCCAGGCAGGTAGATATCGACGGGTATCACACGATCGACGCCGTCCAAAACAGAATATGCGGACTGAAAAAGACCGCCTGAATTGGCGCAGCTACCCATGGAAATCACATACCGGGGCTCCGCCATCTGCTCATACAAAATTTTGACCCGTTCCGCCATTTTCAAGGTAATAGTCCCCGCTACCAGCATCAGGTCTGCTGTTCTGGGTACTGCTCTTGGCGCGGATCCGAATCGCTCCAGATCCCCTCTGGGACCACCGGTTTGCATCAGTTCAATTCCACAGCAGGCAGTAGAAAAAAGCAGATACCACATTGAGTTTGCCCTGGCCAGATTCACAAGATGGTCCAGTGAGGTCAGGACGATATTGTCTGATTCGAACTTGTTATACAGTGTTTTCATTGCTTTATTTTGTTATTCCCGTGTTCAGTTACAAACATCGTCTGATCTTTTTGTCACAAAAATTGTCTAGCTTTCGTTAGAAAGTGTCTTCACCCAGTCAAGTCCGCCTTGTGTCCAGGCGTAAATAAACCCAACCAGCAAAATCAGAATAAAAATAGTAATCTCAGTGAAAGCTAACAGTCCCCATCCGGCCTGCATCAGATCTCGAAAAATAACTGTCACAGGATACATGAATGCAATCTCGACATCGAATATGACAAACACAAAGGCAATGAGATAAAATCGCATGTTAAACTGCGCGAATCCAGGGCCAATTGGAATTTCGCCACACTCGTAGACAGATCTTTTTATGGGATTTGGATTATCAGGTCGAATCAGTTTTCCAACTGTCAGGATTAATGCGACAAATCCAACTGCAATCGCAGCAAATAGAAATACATTAGCAAAATCTATTAACATGGTCCGTTTCCCTTATCGTTTAAACAGTTGTGTGATACAAAGCCGATCCAATTCAGACCTCCTGTTGAAACTGACAGGTTAGAAGCAAAAATCTGCCTTAATATTCAGTGCGGGAGATTTGGATTGTTATCTAAGCTACCGGTAAACTACTGTTTGATTATTACAGGCACCCGTTCGCGTGATCGGCCGCTCCAGGTTTTTGTCGGCTTAAGTAAAAAAGACCGTGTTGACCTTTTCAAGTTGCCAGAAACCGGGTGATAGAGGCTTTGTCGTTATGTAATACTAAATATATTAAATTTGTCCTTTATTTCCAACCTCTATTCGTTTTTTTTGATGATCTCAATCATTAATTCAATTATCAAAGCCCCCTCAGCAGACATCTCGTTCAGGGCCTTCAAAAGAGCTCCTGCCAAAATGTAACTTGCTTTGATGTCAGGCCCCATTTTTCTGAAAAGATATCAACCCGTTGCTGAGTTAAGCTCAATCCATCACTCATTTACCGCTCTTCCCCGAGTGAAAAGATGGCAGCATCACGGCGAGCCGGCAAAGTTGTAATGGAAGAGAGACTGGTCAGTCTGGAAAAGAAACGAAGACTGGAGTTGCCAGCAGCAGCAAATAGTGCCATGCCCATTTAGAAAAACAGAGGCATGGCTTACTCGAGGCCAATGACCAAGAAGAGGCTTAGACCCTTTTGTATGGATGATACATCGGCTTCCAGATATTGGAACGAACAATTTCGTGCAGGTCTTCTCTTTTCAGGCCAATATGCGGATTTTTCTCAGTAATCAGTTTTAACACACCAATCGCCGTTCGGACAGCGACATTCTGCAGATCCTTAACCTGCGGATAAATAATTCCCATTTCAAGATCGGGTTTTCCGACACAGGCGGCCATGGCATGAGCCGCAGCTGTAAACATTTCATCAGTCAAAATCTGGACTTTTGACAATATAGCAGCCATCCCGATACCGGGGAAAATAAATGCGTTACTTGCCTGTCCCACCCGATACTGTTTGCCATTGAAGGTCACATCGGGATATTGGCTTCCCACAGCGACGATGGCTTTTCCATTGCTCCAGCTATACAGATCGTCAGGGGTAGCCTCACTTTCATCCGCTGGGTTCGTTAACGGAAATACAACAGGTCGGTCCGTATTTTTCAGCAGTGCTTGAATGTGCTCTTCTTTAAAGGTACTACATTGGCCGGAAATCCCTACCAGGACCGTTGCTTTCGTATTTTCCAACACTTCCAGCAAAGACGGCTCCGTAGAAGACATATTCCAGGATGCAAGAATTGCCGGATCTTTAGCGAAAGGTCGTTTGTACTCTGTCAGATCGGATCGGTTGCTCAAGATCAATCCCTTGGAATCAAACAGAAAAACCTTATCACAAGCAGTTTTTTCATCCAGTCCGATATTTCTCAATTCAGCACAAATATTGCGCGCAACTCCGATACCACCGGATCCAGCCCCGTATACGACAAATGCTTGATCCTTGAGCTCTTCGCCCTTGATTTTCATAGCATTGATAATGCCTGCCAGTACAACAGCACCCGTAGTTTGAATGTCATCATTGTATGAAGGCAGGACCTCCTTATATTTATCCAGAATTTCAAATGAATGCCGCTTGCTAAAATCCTCCCACTGGATAATCGCTTTGGGAAAATGTTCCTTGATGTTATTCACAAATTTATCGATCAGATCATAGTACTCCTGCCCTTTGATCCGTTTGTGACCAATCCCCAGATAGAGGGGATCCTGTAAAAGTTCTTCGTTATCCGTTCCAATATCCAAGGCAATAGGCAGACAAAAAGAGGGGTGAATTCCGGCGCCGATTGAGTATAGTGACAGCTTACCGATAGGAACAGCCATACCCCCGACACCGATATCACCAATACCCAGAATACCCTGGCTGTCAGTCACAACAATAATACGGACATCTTGTGATGGAAAGTTATGAACCATATCACCCATCAAATCCACATTTTCCCGTGTGATATAAAGTCCTCTAGCCCTCTGATAATGATGGCTGAACTGCTGACATGCCAAGCCCACGGTTGGGATATAGATGATGGGGATCATCTCCTCAATGTGGTCTTCCAGCAAACCGTAAAAAAGTGTTTCGTTACGATCCTGAAGAGAACGCAAATATATGTACTTGTCAATATCGGTCGATGCTGAGCAATAACCCTCGTACACCCTGGATTTCTGGTCTTGAAACGAACCCGCAGCTGGGGGAATAAGACCTTCCAGGTGGAAGATTTGTCTCTCTTCTTTGGTAAATGCAGAACCTTTATTCAGATTTCGGTCATTGATCAATTCCAGACCATCAACTGAAACCGGAATAAATGGTTTTCCCTTTTGATCACGCCACTTTTGATATCTTTCTACGGACATATGCTCCCCTTACATAAAATGAATACACGGGTTTAGTTTGTTGAGCGTCTCATTTTTCAAAAACAGCTAGTGTTTACTGAGACCGCTTGTAGTGATTTTTAGCAGAAAGGTCTCATAATGGCAAATGTCACGAATCAAATTAACTGAAAAAAGAGCCGGTTCATTGTAAATAAAAAACACATTATCTGGATAATTCAAACAGAACACATTGATTTAATGTTACTTAGGTTAAAAAGCCTAAAAATGACTGCTGCTACCCATTTTGGCCATTTCTATGATTTATATGCCAGCCATTTTCATATCGAATCGAGCGCAAACCTGATATCACCGTTGTGATATCCGAAAATATCCAAACAGCAAGATAAAGTTGAAATGTAACTATTCACCACTTTTCCGGAGTCGAGGGGATTATGATTCAAAATGCACGAAAACAGGACGTTTTCGCCAACGTGTTTCTGGCGAAACACTTGGCTCCAGGGATGGATTCTTGCGCGTTTTGAATCATGATCCCCTCGACGGAGCCATGCTGAACAGTTACGTTGAAATTTGAACTTGACCTGATTCTGAGAAGAAAACCTAAAAATCAGTTACGTCCTGAACACCTTTGTACCAGCTATGACAGGTTCCCTCGAGTGAGACCATACAAGGTCCATACGGATCATCGGGTCGGCATTTATCTCGAAACATTTTGCAATCAGTCGGCAAAAGCTCGCCCAACATGATACGATGGCATTGACATCCAGGCGGATTTGCGCGGGAAGGATAGGGAGGAGTACAGTTGAATTGGCGGCTGGCATCAAGGTGTGCATATTTTTCTTTTAGAACAAATGCCGTTCCGTCGACGGTGTCAATTCCACGCCAGACACCCGGTACAAGATCAAAAACCGACTCCATCAGCTTCAGCACTGTCTGGTTGCCATGTTCCTGGACCACCCTGGAGTATGCGTTGATTATTGCACATGAATCGTCTTTAATGGACAGAAGAAGATTTAAGATAGCTGAGAGAATGTCGACCGGCGTAAATCCGGCAACAACACAGGGGAGATGATAGATCTTTTCCATATAATCATAAGCATGAATACCGGTGATCGTCACAGCATGTCCCGGCAACAGAAAACCTTGCAGAGAATTTTTATTGTGTACGGTCATCAACAGATTAAAAACAGGAGGAATATAGCGATTGGCAATTAGAAAAAAGAGATTTTCAGGAACGCCTTTTTGAATCATCCCCGCTGTGCCTGCAGCTGTTGTTTCAAAACCAATAGAGAAAAAAACAAATTTTTCATCAGGTCTTTTCCGTGCAATTTTGATCGCATCTAAAGGACCATAAACCATTTGGACGCTCCCACCGTTTTTTCGTGCACCATCCAGAGATTCCCTGGTAGCTGGAACCCGTAACATATCACCAAAGGTCAGGACCGTGATGCCTGGCTGATAGGATAAAGTGATCGCCTGATCGATAAGTTCCACGGGACAAATACAAACAGGGCATCCGGGTCCGGGGATAATTTGAACCGATTTTGGCAACAACTGACGCAGTCCATATTGGACGATTTCATGTTCATGGGTACCACAAACGTGCATGAGTCGAATATCTCCAAGTTCCTTCGCAACGGCTGTGATTTTCTGTGACAGGCTCATGACTAATTCACTGTCTTCAAATTGCTTAAGTGTCTCATTCAGTCCCATGATGCTCCCTTACAAACTGTTTACACATTAAAAATAACCGATAAGAGTGCTTGGTATGATACCGTTTCAGCCGCTTAGGGTCGGCTCATAAATAGTCAAGTGTTTCCCATTAATGATAAGGAAACACGTTGCTGTCACATTCTATGTAAAAAATGTCCAGTTATTTTAGGACTTTTGTAGATAGATTATGTGAAGTTGTTTTTGAACGATCCCTTAGATCATTTTTTAAATATAGGTAACTATTCACCACATCGCCTGAGCCTTGGGGATCATGATTCAAAACGATTGAAAACAGGACGTTTTCCCAACACGTTTCCGACGAAACACTTGGCTCCACGGATGGATTCATGTTTGTTTTGAATTATGATCCCCTTGGCGGGGCGCAAGTTGAATAGTTACAATTACAGATTTTTTTTCATCCCTGGCAGCCTGCCGCAAACAGCTGCCCAACTGAAATGCCACCGTCATTAGGGGGCAGACGCTGATGCCAGTATGGCCGGAAACCTTCTGCTTCCAGACGTTTAATCGATCTTTCTGTTAAATACCGATTCTGAAAACATCCGCCTGACAATGCCACCTTTTCCACTCCCACCATTTTCGCCACCCCCACAACTATCTCAGCCAGGCTGTTGTGGAACTTTATAGCCATTCGTCCCACATCAATTCCATTTCCAAGGTCATCCAAAATTTCTCTGATCATCGGCGCCCAATCGATCATATCTGAGAGGATAAACGAATAGTGGGCGTCTTCGCTCAGATCATTAATCGCAAACTCAAGTTCCATGGCTGCTTGTCCTTCGAACGACGTTATGCACCTTAGATCAATTATCGCTGCAACCGCATCAAACAAACGGCCCATGCTGGTTGTCTGTGGCGAGTTGAATCCGGTTCGCAACATCCCGATCAACATCTTCAACTCCTTTTTGTCAAATGAACGCAGGAGTGAAATATCTGGCTGATCCAAAAGCGTCTTTCCAAATATTTCGAACAGCACACCCAGAGCAGAACGTCTGGGTTCCCTGACGGCCTTACTACTGCCAGGCAATCTGAAAGGACGCAAAGAGATCACCCTTTCATAGGAATGATCAGTCATCAGAAGGAATTCACCGCCCCAGATTGTCTGATCCGGCCCGAAACCGGTTCCATCCCAGGCCACCCCCAATACAGAACCTTCCAACTGGTTTTCAGCCATACAGGCGCTGACATGGGCATGGTGATGTTGGATCTGTTTCAGCGGGATAGAGGTCGATTTGGCGTATTGGGTTGAAAGGTAATCCGGATGCTGGTCGCAGACAATCAATTCCGGTTTTGTATCATAAAGCCGACACAGGCTGCCAATGGCCTCTTGAAATGAATGGATGGATTCTTCGGTCTCCAGGTCGCCGATATGCTGGCTGACAAACGCATTTCTACCCAGCTGCAGAGCAACGGTGTTTTTTTGATGGGCACCCACAGCCAGCATGCATTTACTCTCCTGACTCATCCAAATCGGCATGGGGGCATATCCCCTGGAACGGCGAATCATCATTTCACGTCCCATCACCATCCTTACCACAGAGTCATCCACGTGGCGGGCAATGGGGCGATCATGCACCAGAAAAATATCTGCGATGTCGCCCAGTTTGCTGAGCGCCACTTTTTCATCAATACAGATCGGTTCATCGGAAATATTGCCACTGGTTGCGACGATGGGGAAGCTAATTTGCGACATCAGAATATGGTGCAAGGGCGTATAGGGTAACATGACTCCCAGGGTCGGATTTCCAGGTGCAACCGTCTTGGCAATGCCCCCAGAGCCTTTTTCTTCTTTTCGATCAAGTATAACAATCGGAGCCTCCGCGGAACGAAGCAACCGCTCTTCAAAAGGATTCAGGTCGCAAAACCGATTAACTGCGGCGACTGAGCTGACCATTACAGCAAACGGTTTCTCGTTTCGCCTTTTTCTCTTTCTTAACCGATCCACCCCTACGGCGTTGCTTGCATCCACCAGAAGTTGAAAACCACCGATCCCTTTCAAAGCGACAATTTTTCCGGATTTGAGTTTCTCGACTCCCAGAAGAAGTGCATCGTGCCCTTTGGCAAGAAGGCTGCCCTCTTGATCCCAGACCGCCAACTGGGGGCCACAATCGGGGCATGCATTTGGCTGGGCATGAAATCGTCTGTCTTCAGGGTCTTGATACTCTGCTTCACATGATTTGCACATTTTGAAACGTGCCATGGTCGTCTGTGCACGATCATATGGCAGTGATTGAATAATGGAATATCGTGGACCGCAGAGTGTACAATTGGTGAATGGGTAACGGAATCGGCGATTGCCGGGATCTGAGATTTCTGCCAGACAGGAAGGGCAGGTTGCGATATCCGGCAAAACCAGGACTGATTTTACACCGTCGTCGCGACTGTGTTTGATGGTAAAGCCCTCATACCCCACACAATCCAGAAAGGATGCTTCAAAACTCTGTATGTATGCCGGTCCAGGTTTCTCTGCCTGAATCCGCAAAATAAAACGATCAAGAATCTCCTTATCTCCTTCCACCTCAATGAAGACACCCTGGGAGGAATTCAAGACCCAACCGGTCAGATTCATCTCCTTCGACAGACGAAATATAAAGGGCCGAAAGCCGACTCCCTGGACGGCCCCCTGGATAGCTATTCGCAATCGGCAAATTCGATTCATGATAAACAGCTGTCAGTTTCCAACAGGTATCAGACGGATGGTTCAAGATGATGGCTCAAGCTGGTAATCCAGTCGTAAAAAGCCTGTAATCCCTCGCCCGTTTTTGCCGAGACAGGAAAAATTTTTATCTGGGGGTTCACCTTTTTTGAAAGGGTGATACAATTTTCAAGGTTGAAATCAAGATAAGGGATCAGGTCGATCTTGTTGATCAGCAGCACATTAGCAGTTAACAGTAAATCCGGGTACTTCACCGGCTTATCCTCTCCCTCAGGGGCACTGATAATCGCCACCTTCAAATCTTCACCCAGATCATAGGCTGTTGGACAAACCATATTCCCAACATTTTCAATAACCAGCAGGCGGGTTTGCTGCAGGTTGATGCGATGCAAGGCATGGTGAATCATGTTGGCATCCAGATGACAGGCTGCACCGGTATTTATTTGAACGGCATCTGCACCTGCTTTGACAATCCGTTGAGCATCATTGTCCGTCTGTTGATCACCCTCAATCACCGATATGGGCAACACCGTGCCGTATTCCTGGATAATCCGCTCCAAAAGAGCCGTTTTTCCTGATCCCGGGGCGCTGATCCAATTCATGCAAAAGACTTTTTGCGCTTGCAAATGTTCTCGGTTATGTTGAGCAAGTTCGTTGTTTTTACTCAAAATATCGCGCTGTATGGAGATCTCCCTACCTGATTTGTCTTCAGTCTGATGTGTATGATGATGATGGTTGTCATTATCATCGTGATGGTGTTCCATTTTATGGCCATCAATCGTCACGTCTCCCGTTTCTGAACATCCGCATTCCAAGCACATTATTCTACCTCAATAGATTTAATCCGTAGTTCCTGACCTGATATGATTTTGCCAAAATTTCCACACTTATCGCAAACCAGAAAATCATTACAGATAAACTGATGACCACAAACGACACACTCCCCCTGGTACGGAATGGAATCGATTATTAACGTCGCACCATCTGCCATCGAGTTTTTTGTAACGACTTCAAACGCAAATTCCAGAGCATCTATAACCACTCCTGATTTCTCTCCTACTTCCAGCGAGATATTCTGGATTTTTTCAGCACTATTTTTTCTGGCCTCTTCGATTGCCAGATCCAGTATGCTCATCATGATTGATACTTCGTGCACAGCCGCCCGATCCTGAAATTCAAGTTAAAAAATCAACAGAGATGATCTCTCATCATATTAAGAAAACGTATTAATCATCAATAAATTTGAAAAATCTCAGCAATGTCCGGCTAGGTTTTTGTAAAAAGCTGAATGATGAAGCCTGGATCGCGCTGATAAGGATTTATTAGATTTTCTTAGTTTAGCGTAGCGAAAATGAGCCATGTTTGAGCGAGGCAGGCGAGTTTGGCGGTTTTTCGCGAAGCAAACTTAGAAAATCTTTAAATCCTTATGCGTAGAGACGGGTTTTATCATTCAGCTTTTGAACTGCAAAAACCTAACCGGACATTGCTGGAAAAATCTGTTTCTTTGATGTCCATGTCTGACGCTAACAAATCCTCGGTAATTGTTCACCCGAAGGCATGTCAACGATGCGCTTGGTTCCGATTCGGGTTCTCATGACCACCCGTTTAGGGTGCTCCGCAGTGACTGATCCGATAATGGCCGCCTCTGCACCTTCCGGGTATTTTCTCATCTCTGTCACTACGTGTTCAGCCTCATTTGCTGGAACAAAAACCATCATTTTACCTTCGTTGGCAATATAAAGGGGATCAAGGCCCAGCATATCACTGACAGCCACAACCTGAGGATCAATCGGGATTTGTGACTCTTCTATTTCAATGCCGACATCCGCAGCTTCTGCGATCTCATTCAGCGTGGCAGCCACTCCTCCTCGGGTCGGATCTCTCAATAGATGTACGCTGGGAACCGCCTGCAATATACTCTCGACCAAACGGTTTAAAGATGCAGAATCGCTCACGATATCAGACTCGAATTCAATGCCTTCCCTTTTTGACATGACAGCAATGCCATGATCCCCGATCCGGCCGTTGATCACGATCGCATCCCCTTCTGCTGCATTTTTAGGGGAGATAAAAATATCATGCTCAAGCTGCCCAATGCCGGCCGTATTGATAAAAATACCATCCGCACTGCCGCGTTCCACCACCTTTGTATCTCCCGTAACCAAGAGCACGCCGGCTTTTTCGGCAGCCAGACGCATGGATTCTACAATGGTTTTCAACTCAGCCATGTCAAAACCCTCCTCCAGAATGAAACCGGCAGAGAGATATAATGGCCGGGCTCCACACATGGCAATATCGTTGACAGTCCCGTTCACAGCCAGATCGCCGATGTTTCCCCCGGGGAAAAAATGTGGTTTGACGACATAGCTGTCCGTTGAGAAAGCAAACCGCTGCCCTCCTATCTCAAGAATAGCTCCATCATGTGCCTCTGCCAGGAATGGGTTTTTAAACTGGGGTAAGAAAACCTGTTGAAAAAGTTCAGCAGAAGGTCTACCGCCACTGCCATGGGCCAGTAATATTTTATCTGTTTTCAGGTCCTGAATTGACATATTTAACTCTTAGACTTTTGTAGCGCCTCTCAAGCAAAGTTCCGGTTTTGATTCTGAAAGCGTATCCACTATAAACCGAAGGTACCGCTGCCAACGACATCAGCTACCATTTGTGATAGGCATTTGGTGATTGTGCGACTTCATTGATCATTTTTAAATTCTCCAGCGCCTCTTTTTCGTCTAGAATACTAATGGCAAAACCGGCATGGACAATGACATATTCCCCCACTTTCACGTCAGGCACCCATTCAATGCAGACCTCTTTAATCATGCCATTGAAACTCACACGCGCCATCGTCAGCAATTCCTGCTGCCCGATCTCTTCGATTCTCCCCGGTATCGCCAGACACATACCTATTCTCCGCTGCATTGTTTAAGTGAACGGACTTCTTCAGTCTGCTGAAGCCACCTTTCTTTCGAAAACCAACGGTACATGGACCGCATTTTTTTTGCAACATTGAGCCTTATCCAGCACTAAAATCGGTACTCTACACTGTATTCCCGCATATATCCAAACTAATAAGCGGCCTATCCAACCTTGATTTCGACTCGATGCCAGGATTTAAATCAAAACAATCTTTCTAGCTAAGATTGTGAAATCGGCTTAAAACTGCATGTAGAAGACTGTTCACAAATGTGTCGAGCTACTATTGAATGCTGAAAAATCAGGTTTTGTTTGGATATAAGATCATACTGTTAATCCCACCTGTCAATATATATATCCCGCCTGTCAGTATAACTGTTAATTCTCGGAGTGTGTTTCGGAAGTTACCGCTGCATCATCAGGATGGCTTCAAAAAATACGAAAAAATTCAAAAACCACGGTTTATTGTTCAGTTATTTTATGAACATAAAAAATTATATTTGTATCAATGATTTAAAATTTTTTATTTTTTTTCTCCAAAAAACACATCCGGTAAAATGTGTTTCGAAATTTTTTTTATCTTACATTAATTCAGTATATTAAGATCTATCTTTCAGTAAATAAAAACGAACACTTGCTCAGAATCATAAATCGAAAATAAAAAAATGGGTTTTTTTACTTTACTTTTAGCTCGCTTTATGGAAGGTTCCGCACAATCCAGGCAAGGATGAAGTATCAATTTGCGTTTAGATCAGTCAGTGAATCTATCCGCATCTTGCCTAGAATTCAAAAACAATCATTGGGAGGAAAATACAAATGATCCGAAGTAAAAATCTGTTTGTTGAGAAGGAAGTAGGGAGACGTGATTTCCTGAAACTATCAACAAAGGTGGCAACAGTTTTAGGGCTTTCTCCAGCTTTCATTCCACAGTTTTCCCATGCTCTGGAGAAGAAAGACAAGCCTGCTGTGATCTGGCTCCATTTCCAAGAATGTACAGGATGCACTGAATCATTACTGAGAGCCGAGGGTCCAGATTTAGCCGCAGTAATCCTGGACGTTATATCTCTGGAATACCACGAGACCCTTTTTGCGGCAGCAGGACATCAGATTGAAGATCAGCTGCATGCTGCGATGGAACGCTATAAAGGCAACTATGTTCTGGTGGTCGAAGGGGCCATTCCGACAAAAGCAGACGGGCACTACTGCATGATTGGTGGGAAGACGGCACTCGACAGCCTCAAAGAGGTTGCCAAAGATTGTGCGGCGATTATCGCCATAGGCTCATGTGCATCCTGGGGAGGCATCCCATCATCTGGACCAAATCCGACCGGAGCGGTCGGCGTGGGCGAAATCATCAAAGACAAACCCATTGTGACAATTCCGGGTTGTCCACCAAGTCCCTACAACTTCCTTTCAACAGTAGTACACTACCTGACTTTCGCCAAGCTTCCTGCACTTGATGATCTGGGACGTCCAAAGTTCGCGTATGGCCGTCTGATTCACGATCAGTGCGAACGCCGCGCCCATTTTGATGCAGGACGATTTGCCCATGAATTCGGAGATGAAGGACATCGGGAAGGATATTGTCTGTACCAGCTAGGCTGTAAAGGTCCAAGCACGTATGGAAACTGTCCGGAAATTGGTTTTAACAGGGAAAAGACCTGGCCGGTCAATGTGGGCCATCCATGTTTTGGGTGTATCGAATCCAAGGTCGGTTTCAACAAATCCATACATGAACTTTCAGAAGTACCTTTCGCCGCTCCCCCACAAGTATACGCCAAGATCGAAGAGACGGGGAACACGACACCAAGTCTGGTAGCTGTAGGTGCAGTTGGCGCTGTAGTTGGCGTCGCCGCAACCGCTGTCGCAATGAAAGCAAAGAAACTTCCTGGATCAGAGGAGGAATAATATGAAGATTAAACGTCGAAACTTTCTCAAGGGAATTGCTGGTGCTGGAGTGGGGGTCGCTGCATCCCCGCTGCTGACCGGTAAGGCCTTGGCGAGTGAGGTTAAAAAACTGAAGCCCAATCACGTTGGAATGCTCTATGATGCCACTAAATGTATTGGCTGCAAGTCATGCGAAGTGGCATGCAAAAAAGCCAATAACATGCCGATTGAATACGATCCCGCAGGGATTTATGACGCTCCCAGAGACCTTTCGGAAAAAACCTTGAACATCATTAAGCTGTACAAAGGTCCTGAAGGAACATCGTTTGTCAAAAGGCAGTGCATGCATTGTGTCGATCCAAATTGTGTTTCAGGCTGTCCAACCAGTGCTCTGAACAAAACAGAAAACGGAATCGTGACATACGATAAGGATGCATGTTGTGGGTGCCGTTACTGTCAGATGAATTGTCCGTTCAACATTCCGAAGTTTGAGTTTAACGATTTCTATGGCGAAATCAAGAAATGTGAACTCTGCCGAACAACCAGCCTAATAAAGGACGGTCAGCCCGCCTGTACCGCGGCCTGCCCAACTGGAGCGGTCATATTTGGCACGGTCACACTTCTGCTGGCGGAAGCAAAACAACGGCTCAAAGATTCTCCTGGCGACTATATCGATCACGTCTATGGAGAGTTTGAAGGCGGTGGTACATCCGTACTGTACCTGTCCAAGATTCCATTTGAGAAGTTAGGGCTTCCCAATCTGCCGGATTATTCGCAGGCTAGTCTGAGCGAAGGCATTCAGCATACCTTGTACCAGGGGTTGATTGCACCTGCGGTCATTTACGCCGGCTTGGCAGCCATTGCTTTTAAAAACCGTTCAGGAAAAGAGGAGGATTGATGGGACACGCGAAACCTTTGGGCGGTAAAATATTTACACCGCCAATACTATTTCTATCCGCACTCTTCCTCATCTCTGCCTATTTTCTAGTCCTACGCTACATCAACGGAATTGGGTATGTTTCCAATTTAACAGATAATCAGTCGTGGGGTATCTGGAAGGTGATCGGAGTGCTTGTTGGAGCCGCTTTTGTAAACGGTGGTTATGTGACTGCATTCTTTGTTTATATTATGAATAAAGGTGCTTATCACCGCTTCGTACGTCAGGCTGTCCTGTTTTCTCTGCTGGGATATTCCTTTGCGGGTCTTTCACTGACATATGATACAGGGCGGTATGTCAACCTGTTGAATTTTTTCATCCCTAAATACATGCAACCGAACTCAGCGCTGTTTGAGGTGGGTGTGTGTATCACAGCGTACATCGTTATTCTGGCCATTGAATTCCTACCCGCTTTACTGGAAAAGATCATGCCGGAAGGACAAGCTCAGGGCCTCGCAGCTCAACTGCATGGCTTCCTGAACAAAATTCTCTTTTTAACAGTTGCTTTTGGTGTGGTTCTTCCCACCATGCATCAATCTGGATTGGGTCAATTAGCCATGCTTTTCGGACAAAAACTCAGTCCTTTATGGCAGACACCTTTAATCTCTCTGCTATACGTCATTTCTTCCATTTTTATGGGATTCTGTATCGTAACGGCCCTTGAATGTGTATACACCAGTAATTTTAAGAAAAAAGAGTATGTTAGATTACTGGGAACAATGATGAAGGTGGCCGGTTATGTAGCCATTTTGTATATCATTTTACGCTGGATCGAAGTTGTACGTAATGGCGCCGTTGGCCAAGCCTTTGTGTTTGATTTGAAGGCCAACTTCTTCTGGCTGGAATGGATACTGATCATTGTCGGTCTTTACTTCGTCAGGAATGAGCAGGCGCGTTTCAGCCCTAAGAACCTCTTTCTGGGTGCCAGTTTTATGATGTCCAGTGGGCTGCTTTACCGTTTAAACTCTTATATCATCGGCTATCAATCAGTCCAGGGTCAATCTTACTTCCCTTCATTTCCGGAATTAATGATTTCCGTTGGCATGTTTGCTTTACAGCTGGTCCTTTTTGTCACTATCGTTAAAATCTTTCCGGTTATGGAAAAAGAATAGCAGGAGAAAAAAAAATGGGAAAAATTGTTACTATTGATCCGATAACACGGATTGAAGGTCATTTAAAAATTGATGTAGAAATAGACAACGGTAAGATTACAAACGCCTGGTCCTCAGGTCAGATGTTCCGGGGGATTGAGCTAATCCTTCAAGGTCGGGACCCCAGGGAAGCCTGGATGTTCACTCAGCGATTTTGCGGTGTTTGTACGACTGTTCATGCCATCGCATCTGTCAGGGCAGTTGAAAACGCCCTGCAAATGGAGATTCCATTGAACGCACAGCTGATCAGGAATATGATCATTGCAGCCCATACGATGCATGATCATATTGTTCATTTTTATCATTTGTCAGCATTAGATTGGGTAGATGTAACACAGGTTCTAAAAGCGGATCCCAAAAAGGCATCTGCATTGGCGCAAACGCTCTCTCCCTGGAAACGCAATACGGTACACGAGTTCCAGGCAGTGAAGGATAAAGTAAAAGCCATCGTTGACAGCGGACAACTGGGTATTTTCTCCAATGGCTACTGGGGACACAAAGCTATGAAACTGCCGCCGGACGTTAATCTGATCGCAGTAACTCATTATCTCCAGGCTCTTGAGTATCAGAGAAAAATCAATGACTGCGTTGGCCTACTGGGTAGTAAAACACCTCATATCCAGAACCTGGCGGTCGGTGGTGTCGCAAACGCGATCAACCTGGATAATGAAACAGGCCTGAACATGACGCGACTGTTGAAAGTGAAGAACTTTTTTGATGAAGTCAGAGATTTCGTCAATCAGGTTTATCTGATTGATGTCGCTGCTGTTGGCTCTTTTTATCTGGATTGGGCAGGATATGGCGCAGGGGATATGAACTATCTGGCTGTTCCGGAATTCCCGACAGACACGAAAGGTGAGAAGTTCGATATGATGGGTGGTACCATATTCAAAGGTAATATCGGTGGCGCTAAAGCAATCACGAGTTTTAACGATCCATATTTCCGTGACAATGTCGAAGAGTCCATTGCTCGTTCGTGGTATGAAGGAGACTGGCAGAAGCATCCGTATGAAGAAACGACCGATGTCAAGTATACGGGCTACGACATGAAAGGCAAATATTCATATGCTAAAGCGCCGCGATTCGAGGGTAAACCGATGCAGGTCGGCCCACTGGCTCAGGTTCTAACCAGTTTTGCGGTGGGTGACAAACGAACTGCGAAATTTGTCAACCTGACTGTCGATACTATTAAAGCGGTCAGCGGTAAGAAGATCCCTCTGGCGGCACTGCATTCAACCATCGGTCGCCACGCAGCCAGAGCTATTCGCTGTGCAGTTGTCAACGAAATGGCTTTGGAACATTGGGGCATGCTGGTAGAAAACCTGGGTAAAGGAAATACTGAATACTACAATAAACCGGTCTTCCCGAAAGGTGAAATTCAGGGATTCGGCTTTCATGAAGCACCGCGCGGAGCATTATCACACTGGGTAGTGATCGAAAACGGTAAGATAAAGAACTATCAAGCCGTTGTTCCATCAACCTGGAATGCAGGCCCCAGAGATGCAAAAGGACAGAAAGGTCCTTATGAGGCGAGCTTGGTCGGCAACCCGATCGCCGACAGCAAACGGCCTCTGGAGGTTCTCAGGACCATTCACAGTTTCGACCCGTGCCTGGCATGTGCAGTACATGCATTTGATCCGGAAGGGAACGAACTGGGTGTTGTTGAGTCTAAAATATGAGCGGGAAAGGCGCAATTTTAGGCATCGGCAATGTACTGCAAAGGGATGACGGTATTGGCATCAAGATACTCTCATATATCGATGCCCAATACCGTTTCCCGGAAAACGTTGAGTTAGTCGACGCGGGAACCTGCGGGGCAACACTGAATACAGCCATTGTGGATAAACAGTGGCTGGTTATCATCGATGCGCTCAATGTTCCCGGTGATCCGGGAGAAATCAGGATTCTCGCAGGAGAGTCCTTTATTAACCGACCCGCTCAAACAAAAATGTCCCCCCATCAGGTCGGTTTTCTCGACCTGATTCAGCTAATGCGAATGGAAGGCACGGGACCGGATGATCTTGAACTGGTAGGCATCATTCCGGGAGATCTCGAAAATGGGATCGATATTTCCCCAGCGGTCGAGCAGACCATCGAACCGGTGATAAAAATGGTACTGGAACTGCTGGAGAAACGTGGCATTTCTCCTGAAAAACGGGATCCTCCCGGGGATCCGGATCTCTGGTGGATGAATCCATAGCGTCGCCATGTCATAATCATTCTCTCAGCCTTGGCAGTTCACACAATGCCAAGGTTGAATCCCTCCTGCAAGATTTGAATTTCCGCTTAATCTCCAAATCCTGACCCTGCTTTACCGATTTTTTTCAAACAACCTTTTGCTTTACTGCAGCTGATATACTCCCATGCCAAGGGTTCTATTAAATAAACGAGTTGAAATAACAGAGATCTCCAGATATTATTAAAGAACAGTGAATCTTACGAACTGCTTTCGGATATCGATTCACTGTTCTTCTCTATCCATTGGAACTCGGGTATCGCAAGCCCCGCCTTAATCATTAAAGGAAACCCATGTTAACTGTCATTGAAGCCCTTCGGAAAATTATGGCCTCGGCCACACCACTTGGTACCCATTTAATTCCAGTGGAAAATGCACTTACACATGTTCTTGTCGAGGATGTACTGGCAGACCGACCGCTGCCGCCATTTGATCGGGTTGCCATGGACGGATTTGCTGTTCGAAGCAGTGACTTCCAGGATGGCACTGCCCGCCTGGAGATTGTTGGACGGATTCAAACAGGGGTTGCGTCAGCAACAGAAATAAAAGAGGGAGAGGCAGTTCAGATTATGACCGGAGCACCCTGCCCTCAATCAGCGGATGCGGTGGTTAAAATTGAAAACTGCCAGGTTGAAGGGGACTATGTGGTGCTCAACGAACCCAAAATCGGCCCCGGACTGAATATCGCACCCATGGGTGAAGATGCAGCTGCAGGCAAAGTCCTGATCAAGAATAACAAACCGTTGACAACGGCTGGAATCGCTATCTGTGCATCTGTTGGTGTGGAGCAAGTCAAGGTTTATAAAAAACCGTCGTTGTGCATTATCTCAACCGGTTCAGAAATCATAAATCCCGCCAGCCAACCCCTATCCCATCAGATCAGGGATTGTAACTCTTATACCCTCAGAACCATGGCAAACGCAATGGGTCTCGACGTCACCTTTCTGGGTATCGGAGAAGACGATACTGAGGTGCTGGCAAAAATGATTAAAGAGGGATTGAAGGCAGATATTTTGGTGCTTTCCGGCGGTGTCTCCATGGGAGAGTATGATCATATTCCCGCTCTACTCGTTGAAAATGGCGTCGAAAACATCTTCCATCACGTGAAGGTCAAACCCGGCAAACCGATCTGGTTTGGAAAATCAAACCGGGGCGGATTTGTATTCGGCCTGCCCGGTAACCCGGTTTCTGTCCAAAGCTGCTTCCGGATCTTTGTTGATCCCTTGATCAAGAAGCTGTCTGGCGATCCTTCTCCAGATCATACCTATTTGAGACTGGAACTGATAGAAGATGCGGTTTCAAAAACTCCCAGGGAGAATTTTATTCCCGGTCGCATGGAAATCTCAGATGGAAAAACAGGCATTAAAATCGTTCCCATCAGAGGCAGCGGAGATTTTTCAAATTTTGAAATCAGCCAGGGATTGGTCCGGTTTCCTGGAGACCTGAATCTATTGAAAGCAGGTGAGGTTGTCGACTTTTTGCCCTGGGGAGAACACTGGTTGATAAATTGACGATTCGGTCATCGTGATTTTCGAGTTGCCGTTCGTCATGACACGTTTTTCCTGAGCTGTATTTCGTTTTCCACTTTTAAGAAGCCGTGACTATTGACTTCCAAAAATTGATGCCATGCAATCAGTATATACCCGTTTAAAATACATTAAGGATCAGCAATGTCCGGTTAGGTTTTTACAGAAAGAAGATGAAAGTTAAGCAATACGGAATCTGGCTTGCCGATCTTAATCCTCAAATCGGGACAGAAGCCGGAAACACAATACCTGTCCTTATCATACAGACTAACCTGCTAGATAAGGTTTCTCACCCTTCAACCCTGATCTGCCCGATTACAACGAATATCAAGAAAGAATCCGACATACTAAGAATGCACATAGAACGCGGCACTGCCAATGTGTAAACAGACTGCGACGTCATGATTGATCAGATGAGAGTCATTGACAATCAGCGACTGGTAAAGAAAATTGGTCGCTTACCTGAAAATCTGGCTAATAAAACCAAAGAGAACAATCTGATTGTTTTGAATATTGAAGTAGGTTAGGAACCACATCAAAAAAAATCCCGGTCAATAATTTATCTGGCCGGGCTTTTCTATTTAATCATCCAGACCAAAGTCCTGCAGGTCTGGTCCCAGGTGGATCCGTTCGTTTTCACCCAGAATCCCCATAGAGAGGCAGATCAATGTCCAGAGGTGGACAACATGATATCCTCCGCCAAAATGCTCGGAGAGATCATGGATCTGGGAGTGACAGTTGTGACAGGGAGCTATACAATAGGTCGCACCTGTTGCCTTAATCTGCTCATCTTTTAACAACCCATACTGGCGACGTTCCTCCTTTCTTCCGGATTGCAGAAATCCGCCGCCGCCACCACAACAATAATTATTGGATTTATTTGGAGCCATGTCGATAAAGTTTTCTTCGCCAACCACTTTTTTCACTGTGTAACGCATGGCATCCGCTGCTTCGTCACCATAGGTTTTCCGTACCAGTTGACAGGGATCCTGAAGGGTAAATTTAATTCCCAGCTCTTTGTTCCAATCTGGACTAACAGGCAGTTTTCCCTCTTTTATCCAATTGGCATATTCAATTCTGACATCTGAGATTTCAAAATTGTGTTCAATATTAAATTTTTGCAGCCCGGACCGGACTGAGAACAGTTCGTGACCTCACTCAGTGTTGAGCCAGACCTTACAACTCAAATCATCCACTGCCCTCGCTTTTATCTCAACATTCTTTTTCCATTTCTCATCATCCGCCAGAAACATGCAGTAGTTTTCAGCCGCCCATCCTTTATCACTATAAGTCCAATCGGCACCAACGGTATGCAGAATTTTCCAGAGAGGCACCATTTCGTCCTCTTCCATCTGTGGTTCACGAGAGTTCTGGTTCAAAAAATAGAAAGCTCCTTTTTTATTAAATGGAGCTTGAAGACCTTCAAATCCCTTTTGTTCTTCCTGAACCTCTTCCAACAACTCTTCTGCTGTTTCCTGAAACATCTCGCCTGTCAATCCCATGGCACTGCAACTTTCACTTTTCAGCGCCGCTTCACAGGATCCGATAATTCCCTTGGGTCTGTCCTCCATTGGCCAGGCGTTCCGCATATTAAATACCAATTGGGGAATATTGATTTCCATCGGACAGACATAGATGCATCGCATACACATCGTACATGCCCATGCCCAAGGCAAACTCAAAAGTTCTTCATCTAACCCCAGAGCAGCCATTCGCAAAACCTTCCTCGGATCCAGGTTATCAATGCCTGTGGCTGGACATCCTGAGGCACAAGCGCCGCATGCCAGACAGGCATCAAGATTTCCACCTTCCGGCAAAATTTCTTTGACTTTGTCCAGAAAACGACTCCGTTTCTTATTTCTAATTTTGATTACTGGCTCGGTCATCTTTATCCTTTTTCAAATCGGAATTCAATTTACTAAATCACAATCATCGCAGCATCGATTTCTTCCATGACCTGTTGATCCTTATACCCTCTTACGATTGATGCGCTGTTTGGGCAAACCGAGGCACAGGAGCCACATCCCTGGCACATCAGTGTGTTCACTTCCACTTGACAATTATCAATGATGCTTCTTGCTTCATACGGACACGTTGCGATACATCGTTCGCATAAGGCACAAAGGCTGTGGCGAACTTCTGCCACAATACCCCCTGCCGCAGTTTCCTTATTATTTAAAATGCGCAGTGCTCTTTGAGCTGCAGCTTCGGCGCTGGCGATAGATTCTTTAATATTACGAGCTGAGTGAACTATTCCGCAGGCAAAAATACCCTCTTTGATTGAATCTACAGGGCGCCATTTTGACTCTGCTTCCTGAAAAAAGCCATCCTGATCGATTTTTATTCCGGCTGTATCAATGATTTCCTCCGGAATAACAGGAACAATACCGGTTGCCAGAACCACGAGGTCGGCTTCAATTTCAAGCTTTTTTCCCAAGACTGGTTCAAAGGAGGATACAACCACCGAATCTTCAAATGTTGTTACTTCTGGTGGTTCATCAACCTGATAAGGAATAAACAGGACCCCAGCCTTACGAGCTTTTGAATAATAGCTTTCTGAATAGCCATAGGCCATCAGATCTCGATATAAAACAACAACGGAGACATCCGGATTCTTTTCTTTTAAATGCAATGCATTCTTCAAAGCAGATGCACAACACACCCTACTGCAGTAATTTCTTGGTTCTTGTCTCGAATCCACACATTGAATCATAACAACCGAATTCAGGTTCTCAGTCTTAAGTGAACCATTTTTGATGTTCTGATCCAACTCCTTCTGGGTGACAACCGCATCACTATTGTGGTGTTCAAATGAGGTTGTCTCGGATTCGATTCCGCCGGTGGCCAAAATGACAATGCCATGATTGATGACCGACGGATCTGGATTGTCTTCATTGTTAATGACTGACATGAACCGTCCCACATGACCGATGGTATCGACAATCTTCGATTCTGTATGAACCGTTATATTTGAATGATCCATGACTCTTGCTACGGTGTCTTTTAAGAAGGGCTCTATCTCATCACCATCTAATGTCCTGTCAAGCCAATTGAGATTGCCTCCCAGTAATTTTTCCTTTTCCACCAAATCTACTTCAAAACCGTGGTCAGCAATAGCCAGCCCTGCGGTCATCCCAGCAATACCGCCACCTATCACCAGTGCCGATTGCTTAATAGGCATTAAAGCCGGAATTTCTGGATCAATCCGTTTTAATTTTGTGATCCCTGCTTTGAGTGAATTGATTGGATTGGATAAACTGGAAGTACGAATATCAACCACCTCCACCAAAGAGGGATTCAATTTTATCTTCCTACCCAATTCCTTCAGCTTTCGATCATATACGTGTGGCATACAGGCCCCGATCAGGATCCTGTTTGGGTTTTCTGATGTCAGAAGTTCGGTCAGTTTATCCCAGCCTTCGGCCGTACAGGTCTGATCGATAAATACAACCCGACTGACCGTTGGATCATCCATCAAAGCATTTGTTATCTGATCTTTGTCTGGGGTTTCCTTTAGTGTATCCCCACAAATACAGATAGCCACCAAGATATTAGGCAATTCGCCTACCACGTTACGATATTCATCAACCGCTTCCATTTCCAACAGTTCACTGCCTCCCGTTTGATGAATAACCATGGAAGCGTTTAAAGAAGCAGATCCTGCCTGGATAATAGATTCACTGATATCTTGAAGCCCGCCATATGAGCCACTGATGACAATACCTTCCCTTTCTGTTTGAGAAGGGTGCAATGGTATGGGTTGACAAAATCCCCATGCGTTCACGGGAATCTCCAATCTTTCCGCCAGATCTTTGGTCCCATCTGCCGGTCGTTGCCCAACAGAGAGGACTATCATGTCAAAGTTTTCAACAAGACGTTCTCCATTGGTTTTTACTTGAATAACCTCAAGTCCATCTCCCCCGGTGCTGGGGGTGACCGAATGAATACGAGATCGTTCAAAACGGATGTTATAGTCATTGTCAGCCTCTTCACGGTATCGATGAAAGGATTTACCAAAGGCTCTCATGTCCATATAGAAAATTGTAGTCTCCACATCATTTCCGTACTTCTCTTTAGTCAAACGCGCTTCTTTAATAGCATGCATGCAACAGACAGAAGAACAGAATTCAGCGTTGTCCTGGGTATCTCTGGATCCGACACATTGGAACCAGGCTATTTTCTTGACTGCCTTTCCGTCAGATGGCTTGAGTAACTGCCCGCAACTGGGCCCGGTTCCACTGATCAGCCTTTCAAATTCTCGGCTGGTGACCACATCGGGCAGCTGTGCATAACCATATGTGTCTTTGCCTGTTGCAGGGTTGTAGTAAGAGGTTCCGCCGCTCAAAACAATAGCGCCTGCCGTCATTTCAATTTCAGTTGGTGCAAGATCCTGTTCTGGTATGGTTATGGCCTTACTTGGACAAGCATCTACACAGTCGCCACATTTAGTGCATGCATCCGGATCTATCATGTAAGTGTTTGGAATATTGTGCGGAACCGGCAGATATATAGCTTTTCTGGAACTCAATCCAAGATTAAAGATATCTGATATCTCTTCAGGACATTTCGTCTCGCAATCCCCACAACCAATACAAAGATCAGGATCAACCCAGGAGGTGGTCTGTTTCAGCTTAATTTGATAATTTCCGGGACTTCCCTCAACCGAAGCAAGTTCGGTTGATAAAAGAACATCCATGTTCTCGTGGAAAAGTCCTTTTCTCAGACAATACTGTGAAGAAGCGTCTCGATTAACCAGAGGTAGCATTTTGCACATTCCACACCGATCAGTTGGGAACTGATAATCCAACTGGGTCAGAATTCCGCCGAGGTGAGGTGACTTGTCTATTAAGGTAACGCCATACCCGACTTCAGCCAGGTCAAGAGCGGATCGAATACCACTTATTCCAGCTCCAACCACAATAGCAGTGCCGACTTTTTTATTCATGATCTCACCTCCCATGTACACAGATTAGCTGTCATGCCAGGTTCTCCGTAATCTCTGGTTTCTATTTAGTATCTGAACGAAAATCCTTTGTTTTTGAAAACCAAAACAAAAGGGATTCATTATATCTAAGACGATCTAAAATGGTATTGGGCTTCAGCAATTCTCTTTTGCAACTAGGCCAAATGGCTGAATGCGAATACCTAAAAATCTCAAGTTACTCTCATTTCCTGGATACGCCGACGACATCCTGGTATTCATCTACATTAAACAATGAAAGCGGAGGAGCTTCCTCCAGGCTTCTTCCTGCAAGGTAATCAAAGGATTCCTGGGTATCTTGGGATAGATATCGAAATATTTCTGCCAAAGGAATATTGTTGGGACAGGCGTTGGAACACTGCCCGCAACCGACACAGGAAAGGCTCATATGAGCGATGCGGGTGATATGAAAAAAGACTGTGTCCGTCGGCATTTTTATCTCACCTTTTCTCGCAGACCAATTGAGATATTGAGTCGGTTCATGGTCAAACACATCGGTCACAAATACGCATTCCTTACAATAGCAAACGGGACAAGCTACCCGACAATTGTAGCAGTTAACGCAGCTGGCCAGATACGCATTCAACTTTTCAATACTTCCTACCGCCTCAGCGGTAACATTGAGTACTTTTTCCAAGCCCTCTTTTCTGGCAGCGACAATAACCTCAACCACGTCCTTACGCCTGGCAGGTTCTTCCGTATCTTTTAAATCTAATGAATTCAGCAGTTCGGCACCCTTATCCGTACCGGACTGGGCAATAAATTCTTTTTCCCAATCCACTCCGTAAAGCGCCACTGAAATATCCACTAAACCGGGAACAGGTTGATCACAGATCTGACAGGCAGATGCTAGATCAACACCACCGATAGCGGTTCCTTTTCCTGACAGGACACTCTCGTAGTACTTATTTGTTTGAGCACCAGCGTCACCGGCACTGTAATTTGAATAATCAATATTATTGTAGGCCCCCAGGCAGTCTATTCCCAATAAAATCAGGTTATCCATGTTTCCCTGTTTCAATTTTACCAACTCAATAAAGGCTCTAATTTCACAGGATCTGAGAACTGCGACGACTTTTCCATTCATCGGCTTCTTTGACAGTCTGGACACCAATTTAGCGGAGTTCATCGGGAAAGCTGGAGCCAATGGGTCTGCATTGTCTAATAGTACCGGGTTTGAAATCAAGGATGGCATGACAACGTTTTTCGCTGGCAGATGGGTGGGGACCAGTATTGCACTGACTTCCTCTTTTTGAAGAATTTCTTTAAAAAAGTCCTGCAGAGCAACAAGGACGTCCTTCTTTTTTACATCAATTTTTACTGTTTTCGACATTTTTTACTCCGTAGTTTCAACTCAAATTGTAAGCGCTGGCTTAAATCCAAAACGCAGAGCTTAGGGATCGTAAAAAATAACTTCACATAATCTATTTGCAAGGGGATCCAAGTGTTTCTCATTAGTGTCCAAGAAACACGTTGTCGTTAAAAAAGCACTGAACATTTTGCAAACAGAATGTGACAGCAACGTGTTTCCTTTTCATAAATGGGAAACACTTGACTAAATTTTTAGCCGACCCTTAGTTAGATAACCATTTGCATTTTGGTTTCATTCGGTCCGAGTTCCTTAATTTGAGCTACTAGTTCCTCAATTGTTTCGGCCAGCAGTATACCATCACTTGCTCCAATCCATGTCAGTTTCAATCTGCTCTCATCAAATCCAAATTTTGGCAGGATCTCTTTCAAAAGTTTAACGCGTCTTCTGGCTTTATAATTACCATTGATATAATGACAATCACCAGGGTTACAACCGCTGATTAATACGCCATCCGCTCCTTCAAGCAACGCCTTGATCACGTATTTTGGATCTACCATTCCAGTACACATCATGCGGATAACTCTTACATTTGCCGGATATTCCAACCTGGATGTTCCAGCCAAGTCAGAGGCTGTGTAGGTACACCAATTACAAAAAAAGGCGATGATAGTCGGTTCAAAATCGGCCATCCTATTTCTCCATTTTCATTAAAAATTTAAAATCGCATCACGAACCTGAAAACAGGCGTTGTTATGACTAGACCCCGACCTTGGATATGGCTTCCATAATGCCATCCAGTTCGGCAAAAACATGGCTTTCCTTGAAGTGCCTAACCTGAGCTGCGCCACTCGGACAGAAACCGGAACAGCTACCGCAACCTTTACATAGCGCTTCGTTGACTGCCGAAATTGCTTTAAGGGCATCAAATCCAATTGCCCCGTATGCACAAAGGCCAATACAAGTCTGACAACCGGCGCAAATTTCCGGGTCAATCCAGGAAATCGTCGACGATACCTGAACAATTCCCCTGGTCGCCAATTGCAGCGCTTTGGCGGCAGCACCTGAAGCCTGGGAAACAGTATCTGGCACATCCTTGGGCCCCTGGCATGCTCCTGCTAAAAATACCCCATCTGAAGCTGTACTCAACGGTCCAAGTTTTGGATGTTCTTCGAGAAAGAATCCGTCAGCTCCCTGGGCAATTCCGAACGTCCTTGCTACGTCAATCGCGTCACTGCGTGATTCAATGGCTGCGCAAAGCACAACCATATCCACTGGCAGTCGATATTCCATCCCGGCCAGAGTATCTTCCCCTATCATCATCAGCTTCCCTTCCTCTTCTGCGTTCATGGGCAGCATGGAGATTTCAGCCGGTTTCCCCCGGATGAAGGTGATGCCCTCTTCCTGGCATCGCTGGTAAAACTCTTCATAACCTTTTCCAAAGCAACGCATGTCAATGTAAAAATCATAAATTTTTGTATCGTGACCGACTTTGTCATGAATGAGATGGCCATATTTCAAGGCGTACATGCAACATACCCTGGAGCAATATTTGTTGTAATTCGCATCACGGCTCCCAACACAATGCACAATAGCAACACTTTTGGGAGGCGTGGTGAAGTTCCCCTGATCATCTCTCATCAGTATTTTCCCCATGGTGGGCCCAGTAGCGTTGTTGAGCCGCTCAAACTCGAGGCTGGTAAAAATATTGGGATGCTGACCATATCCGAATTGCTTCATTGGTGTTGGGTCCATCAAATCATAGCCAGTCGCCACAATAATTGAGCCGACATCCACCTCTATCTCTTCGGTCACGGAAGAGTGATTGATCGCATTTGCTTCACAGGCTTTCACACACTCCATACATTCACAGCAGTCACCACAGTTAACACAGCGACCAGCTTCGATTCTGCCGATCTCTTCAGTATATCCAAGTTCGACCTCTTTGAAATTGCCTACTCTATCTTTGAGAGGCAGTTCAGGCATAGCTGCTCTGGCATGAATTGTTTCCTTGGCAGAGATAGGTCTGTAGTTTCTCTCGTCTGTTTGCTTCTGGAAAAGGGGTTTCCTTCCTTCAATCAAATCCTCACCATCCAGATATCGAACAATCGACTCTGCCGCTTCTTTCCCGGCGGCGACAGCTTCAATTGCTGTTGCCGGGCCAGTTTCAACATCACCGCCAGCAAAGACGCCGTCCACACCGGTATTGTATGATACTTGAGCAACTTCAATCGTATTCCAGCGAGTCATACCCAGTCCTGTGACCTTTTCCAGGGAGGAAAGATCGGGACGTTGGCCAATAGCTTGAATCAACTGATCTACTTTAATTTCATACTGACTTCCTTCAATTGGGACAGGTCGTCGTCTTCCAGAATTGTCAGGCTCTCCAAGTTCCATTCTTGTCACTTTAAGACTGGAGATGCGGCGATCTGTTGTCAGAATTTCGTCAGGAGCTGCCAGGTAGGTGATCTTCACGCCTTCCTCTTCAGCCGCATGGATCTCATCCTCAAAAGCCGGCATCTCATTCCGGGTTCTGCGATAGATGATACTTACCTCTTCCGCTCCCATGCGCAGGGCAACCCGGGCCACATCAATCGCTACGTTTCCGCCCCCGATAATCCCAACCCTTTTGCCCACTTGCGTTTTTCCAGTCAGGTTAACTTCTCTCAGAAAATCAACACCTTGTCTGACTCCTATTGCATCCTCACCAGCGATCCCAAGATCGATACCTGTATGAGCACCCAAAGCCAGATAGATTGATTTGTAGCCATCCTTTTTTAGATCATAAAGAGTTAGATCCGGGCCAAGAGGGGAATTGGTTTTTATTTCCACGCCCAGATTGGTAATTAACTCGATTTCCTGATCTAAAATCTCTCGGGGTAGCCTGTGATCGGGAATACCAACCCTCAGCATCCCGCCAGCTTCCGGCAAAGCTTCAAAAATAGTAGACTTAATCCCCTTTCTGGCCAGGTGATAAGCAGCGGAAAGACCAGCTGGACCAGAGCCGACGATGGCGACTTTATCCTCTCTTTTTGGTAAACAAGGGATTTTGACATTTCTCGGGTCAAATTGATCGGCGGCCAGCCTTTTTAGATTACGGATAGCAACCGGGTGTTCAACCTCACACCTTCGACAAGCTTGCTCACACTCATGAGGACAGACACGTCCCAAAACGCCGGGAAGCGGTAAATCTTCCATAATGATATTGAGGGCCTGTTCATATTTGCCCGCTTTGACCATCTGTACATATCCTTGAATATTCAAACTGGCCGGACAGGTATCAACGCAGGGAGCTCGGTCTTTTTTATCTATGACATACGTAATCGGGACTGCCTGGGGAAAAGATCGATAAATCGCCTTACGCTGCATTAAGCTTTCATCCCATTCACTGGGAAGGGATACCGGGCAGGCAGTCACACATTCACCACATCCTGTACAGACGCCCTCAGTCACATATCTGGCATTCCGCTGGATTTTTACAGAAAAGTTTCCAATATACCCTGAAACTTCTTTAACCTCACTGTAGGTCATCAGCTCTATGTTAGACTCCTGACCCACCGACACCATTTTGGGTGTACCAATGCAAGCGGCGCAATCCAAAGTCGGAAAGGTCTTATCAAACTGCAACATATGACCGCCAATCGTTGGCTGTCTTTCAACCAAATAAACTTTATTCCCGGATGCAGAAACGTCAAGTGCTGCCTGCATACCGGTGATACCTGCGCCAACAATCAAAACGTCAGGATGAACAGCAACCTCCCTCGATTCCAAACTGTTATGAAGTTGAACACGGTTCACCGCTCCAGAAACCAGGGTTTTTGCTTTTCTGGTGGCGATCACCGGGTCTGCAGTAACCCAGGATACATGTTCCCTGATCGAGGCCTGTTGAAAGAAGTAGGGGTTTAGACCGGCACGATGGCAAGCACCTTGAAATGTTTTCTCATGAAGTCTCGGGCTACAGGAAGCGACAACAACTCTGGATAGATTGTGCTGCTTAATGTCCTTCTCTATTAATTCCTGCCCCGGGTCAGAGCACATGAATTTATAGTCCCGCGCGACGACCACGTTATCCAGACCAAGGGCAAATTCCGCTACCGCTTCCACATCCACCTTTCCGGCAATATTAATCCCGCAATGGCAAACATAAACTCCAACATTATTTGGCATGGTGTATTCCCTTATTTTAAATTCTATTTCTGTTTATCGTACGATTCGAAATGTTATGCGCCTTCATTTTTGGTTAAAGCATCCGGCCACCGTCGCGCCGTTACCTCATCTGTCGAGTAGTCAGGCAGAAGAATTGGAGCGACACACGGATTTGTAATCCCAGTTTCCGCCAGTTTTTTTTCAAAACTGACCACATGATCCAGGGTGAGTTTTTTGATATTGACTCCGCCAGCAACATATTCAGCTGCATTAATACCTGCTCGGCGTCCAAAAGTAATAATATCCTGAAGACTGTTTCCCATTAAGCGGTTCTCACCATGCACCCCCCCAACAGTTTCACCAGCAGCAAATAGTCCGGGAATCGCAGTTTCGGCTTCAGCATTGATATTGATGCCGCCGTTTTGATAGTGTAGCGTTGGATAAACCAACATCGGGTGTTTACTGATATCGATATCGTGTCTGATAAATTGAATATACTTGGCCGGCAGCTCCTTTTTTACGGAACCTTCACCGTGAAGCGCCTCAATCATAGGAGAATCCAGCCAAAGTCCAACACGTCCGGTGGGTGTCATGACCCCTTTGCCCTTGTCCATGGCTTCGCAAATAAGCTCTGCCGATTCAACGTCTCGAGGTTCAAGTGGGAAGCAAAATTGATCCCCATCTGCATTCAGTACATGAGCGCCCAGTCCTCTGACTTTTTCGGTGATCAGGAGTCCAACATTCTGTTCAGGGTAAACAACACCAGTTGGATGATATTGGGTTGAATAGAGATATTTATTCCCGACACCTGCTCTATAAGCCATTACAACTCCGTCCATGGTGGCACCATAATGATTTGTGCAGGCAAACCCTTTGATATGGAGACGTCCAAACCCACCCGTAGAAATGATGACGGACTTGGCTTTGACTATCGTGAATTCTTTTGTTTCCAAATTGTAAAGTACAGCTCCGGCGCATTTTCCATCTTCATCGAGCAGAAGCTCAACCGCTGGACAGAATTCCAAAACCTCTATTTTATCACTTTGGTTGCGAGCTTCATCCCTGACTACTCGCATGATTTCAGCACCAGTCATGTCACCAGCTGAATGAAGACGCTTGCGTGATGAGCCGCCAAAATGTCGGACAACCATACGTCCATCAGTTTCCTTATTAAACATCATTCCCAAGTCTTCCAGCCATTTAATGGACAGTGGTGCATCCCTCGAAAGGGTCTGGACTAAATCGGGCTGATTGGTAAAATGTCCGCCTCCGATGGTATCGATATAGTGATAAAATGGAGAGTCAACCTCCTGACTGGCAGCTTGAATTCCTCCCTCCGCCATAATCGTATTGGAATCACCATGACGCAGTTTGGTGGCAATGATCGCTTTGCCACCATTCGCTGTGGCCATCAAAGCAGCCGAGGTTCCGGCCCCCCCACCACCAATGACCAGGACATCCGTTTCCAGATCCGGCTCTTTAAGATTTACCCTGTCAGGTCTGATAAATGATTTGGACTCCAAGAGATCAGCAACTTCATTCTGAAAGACATCCCCCTTGTTAGGACCCACTTTTACGGCTCGTTTTCCTTCTTCCTGATAGTCGGGATGATATTGATTCAATACTTCTCCTCGCTCCGCCAGACTTAAAGCAGGATAGTGCTCATTGCGCCGTGATTTCTCCAGACGCTCGGGACGGGTTGCTTCGACTTTTTTGATCAAGTCTAACATTTCTGGTGTATATGCCATATTTTTCTCCTTAATTCCCCATATTCGACGAAAGCAATCAGATTAAAGATATTTGGTTTCTTTGGGTTTCCAGGTTCCTGGAGGAGCCAGATCGGGTTCTCGTTCTCTTTCTACATAAAGTTTTTCCAGGTTTTTTCTATCCATGGAAACCAGATCTGCTAGTAATTTATCATATTTTGTTGATTCAATTTCCTCAGCCCTGTTTTTCAAATGCTCAGCTTGAGGTAAGACAAATCTCCCATATATCCTTCTGACCAATTGAGCGAGATGGTACTGGGGAATCTCACCCATACAGCGACTGGCGCAGAGCCCACATTGAATACAGTCAAATGAGATTTCTGCTGCTTTTGAAATTTTTCCTTGTTTTATTGCGGAGATATACCCTAAAACGTCCACATCCATCGGACAGGCTTTCGTACAGTTATTACAAGCCACGCAGCGAAACAGTTCTGGATAAAGAGCGTAAACCGAATCAGACATTGATTCAAGATCCTTTATATTGTAAGTTGCTCTATTTGCAGGGAAAAAAGGAATTTGAGCCAGGTACATATCCGGTTCGACAACGGTTTGACAAGCCAACCCGAAATGAAGTTTATAGTCTCCTGCCATTCTGAATACTGTCGGGCAAGCACCGCAAACACCACCACGGCAACCGGCTCCGCGTAGAAACTTAAACCCGGCAAATTCCATTGCCTTCATAATCGTAAGTGTTTCCGGAACTTGGTAGCATTTTCCCATTATATACACGGGAATAGTTCTCGCTCCTTCCGGCAAAATTGCTCGGTCACCGGTAGCAAGTTCTCTTATCTGTTTTTTGCCTTGAGTTTTTTGGGTCTTAGACATTTTCATATCTCCTTAAGAATAAGCTGTTTATAAACCTTATCGCCGGTGTTACGGGCTCTTTATTATTTGTACCATCAAGGGTGAGAAACCAAGAAATCTTTGTTTTTTAAATAGTCCACTGCGACCATCTCATTTAGTTCGAAGTGACACGTCTCAGAGTCCAATCCAAGAGCTATTGCCATTAACTGGGTAAAATAGTACGTGGGAATTTTCTGAGTGATTTTGTGTTCCTGCAGCAGGGTTTCCTGGTTTTTGCCAAGATTAAATTCACACAAGGGACAACTTGTTGCTAAGGCCTCAACTCCGGAAATTCGAGCAATATCCAGGATACTACCAGCTACCTCACCGGCTGCTATTGGATTGCCTATAACCTGGTAAGAGCCACAACATTGCGCAGCTGCAGGAAAGTCTATCACGGTTGCACCCAAGGCTTTTAATAGCTGAGTCATTAATTCGAAACTGCCGGTGGGTTCAATACCGACTTCACTGGGCCTTTGCAACGTGCATCCGTAATAAGGAGCCACTTTCACGTCAACCAGAGGATGCACAACGTGCTGCTTCAATGTCTCCCAACCGACATCATCTTTGATAAAATTGAGAAAGTGCACCACTTCAACTTCGCCAAAGTAGTCAATTTCTTCATCCATAAAACGGTTGATCGTATCTCTCTTTTCAGCATCATTTCTGATCAGTTGATTCGCTCTGGCAAGGGTGTTGTAACACATTGAACAAAGGGTGACGACCTTATCATACCCTTGTTCTTTGACCCTGATAAGATCTCGAATGGGTGCAACCTGATGAATCAAGTCATCATCCGCCAATGAAAAAACAGCCCCACAACAATTCCAACGGTCCAGTTCTACCATTTCAACACCTAACCGTTCCATAGACTTGATGGCTGCCACTTCAAAGTTTTTCGCTTTGGATTTTAATGTGCATCCGGGGTAATAGCTGACTTTCATTATTCTCCTTAGCTTGTCAGTTTACGAAAACCGGCGACCATCGCTATCTGTGGATACTCTTTCAGAGACTCTTTAGATATCTGCGATGGTTCAATATGGTTTATATTTTTCCTGAGAGTGATCTGGCGTAAGGCATCCATTACTCTTGCAATATCAATCTCTCTCGGACATCTAACTGTGCAAGTGTGACATGAAGCGCATGACCAACAGGAATTCAGATCATCCAATACATCTACCAAACCAAGTTTTGCCAGGTGCATCACTTTGCGAACGGAAAATTCCATGTGTTCAGACATAGGACAGGAACCTGCACAGGTCCCGCATTGCATGCAAATATGAATATTCTGACCACTCAGTTCGGCCAACTTCTGCACAAATCCATCGTCCATAGTTTTCGGCGTAATCGTTGCTTTCATTCGCTTACCTCAAGATAAATCATGATAATTGGCCATTCCACCAGCTTAGGGTCGGCTCAAAAATTACTTGGCATTCTGTCAGCAAAATGTCCGGTCTTTAAGGGACTTTTGCGGACAGTTTAGGCCAAGTTATTTTTGTACGATCCCTTATTCCCGAATAAAGGCTTTGAGACTGAATGAGGATCGCAGGATAGATACTAGGAGAGGACAAGCACAATGGGAGTGCTGTTCATCTACCATGCGATCCCATGGCCGACCGGATTTTAGTTATATCCAATGTCCTTCAACATTGGCCTCTTCAATAAATGAATATTTGTTGGCTCTAAACAATGAAATGGCTTCTTGAACCGATCCACTGACTTCTGCTGCAATTTTAATCTTTGCAGCCTTTAAGGTCTTGACGGCATTCGGACCACAATATCCAGTCAGCAGGACGTCAGCGCCGCTATTATGAATCATGGCAGCCGCTTGAATCCCGGATCCTTTGAGCCTGTTTACATTTTCCTGGTTATCCAGTGTTTCGACCTCAGAAGTCTCTGTATCAACTATTAAGATATATGCGGCCCTTCCAAAACGCGGATCAACCTCAGAGTTGATATCCTTTCCTTTGGCGGTAATTGCGATTTTCATAATTGTCTGACTCCGTACGATTAATGATGGCCCCCGCCACCGCCGCAGACCTGATCATTTTGAATGATGGTTAGTTTCCCGTCGATCAAATCTTCAACGACAGGCTTAATAGCATTGCGTTCTGCTTCATGATACACATCGATATTGAACTGCTTGAATCCCATCAGGGGTCTCATGCCGATACCACCTACAACCAGCGCGTTGACGTTGTGACGTGCTAATAGCTGAACCGGAACCATACAACCACCCTGGACATGTTCTTCATTCTGGATAGTAGATACCTCTTTGATTTTGCCATCTTCCACATCAATCAGTGTAAAGACATCGCAATGACCAAAGTGTCCGGATCGAATACCCTCTAATCCGCCGTTTTCCATTGAAGGCACAGCAATTCTTCCGTCTTTCATCTTAAAACTCCTTAAGACTGATTACTTTCAAATGGTATACAGTCCGATTTCAGCTTGATGAAGCCTCAGAAAAACTATTCTCGGAACTGAATATCTATTGAAATTTCAAATTAAGGGATCGTTCATAAATAACTTCACATATCCTATTTGCAAAAGTCCCCCAAAGCACTGGACATTTTGCAAACAGAATGTGAACTAATTTATGAGCCGACCCCTTAGCTCAAAATGAGCTGAATTATTCATTTCAGGTGAGATTAATATGGTATTCCAAACCAGTCTGACTGCTTTCGCAGCGGCCGAGTTCGGGGCATACTCAAAGATTGTTTGCCCTTGGATCATTGACTCAGTAAAAACAGGATCATAGGGTATCGTTCCCAGAAACGTCAGGTTCTTCTGTTTGGTAAAAGTCTCAATAGCCTGACTCTGGTCGAGGTTCAAATCATATTTGTTGACGCATACCATGACTGGGACTTTGAAATTTCCTGCCAGTTGAATCACTCTTTCCATATCATGAATACCCGAAACCGTTGGCTCAGCAACGACAAGCAATGCTGTTGCTGAGCCGATGGATGCAATAACAGGACATCCAACACCTGGAGGACCGTCAGTCAGGATCAACTCAATACCTGAATCTCCGGCAAGTTTTGATGTTTCCTGCCTGACCAGCGTCACCAACCTGCCGGAGTTTTCCTCTGCAATCCCGAGTCTAGCGTGAACCATCGGACCAAATCTTGTATCAGAAACAAACCATTCGCCACTCGTTTTTTCCGGAAAATCAATAGCCTGTTCAGGACAAAAATCGACGCAGACACCGCACCCTTCACACTCCAATCGGTCAACTGCAAAGCGGTCTGAAATAGCTTGAAAACGACACATGGTTGAGCAAACGCCACACTCTGTGCATTGTTCAAGATTAATAACCGCCACACGGCCTCCCCGGAACTCAGATCGTTGTCTGACTTCCGGATTCATCAGCAGGTGGAGATCTGCTGCATCAACATCGGCATCACACAGAACGCTATTCTTTGACAAAGAGGCGAAGGCAGCAGTAATGCTTGTTTTGCCGGTCCCTCCCTTGCCGCTGATAATCACCAGTTCTCTCACAATACTGACTCACTTTCTAATAAATCGGATTGAGTAGTTTTCTTAATTTCCTGAAACAGGGCGATGAATTTTTCCTTCCAGGCAGGCTTTTCCTCAACAATGAGTTTGCCTCTCGAATACATCTCTGCGATTTCCCGATCAAACGGAATTTCCATTAGGATTGGTATTTTTTCCTGTTCCGCGTATTGGCTGACACCATTGTTGCCAATGTTTGCACGATTAATCACAAGCCCGTGGGGAATGTCGAGAATTTTAACTGCTTCAACCGCCAGCTTTAAATCATGCAGACCAAACGGAGTCGGTTCGGTGACCATCAGGACAAAGTCAACCCATTTCATGGCTGAGATGACAGGGCATGATGTCCCTGGTGGGGCATCAATAATATTGATCTTTCCCGGTTGAACATGGTCACGCACTTTTTTGATCAAAGGAGGGGACATGGCTTCGCCCACTCTGAGACGGCCACTGATAAAATCCAGATCATTGCTGAGACCTTCTTCAATCATTCCCAATTCGCGTTTTGACTCTGAGATAGCATTTTGAGGGCAGACTTCAAAGCAACCGCCACAACTATGGCAAAGTTGTGGAAATGTCAGAACAGTATTACCGATGAACGTAATCCCATTAAAACGGCAAATTTCCGCACATTTTTTACAAAAATCGCATTTCTGTTCATCAACTTCAGGTACAAGCATATGAGCGGGGTTGCTTTCAAAAATTTCCGGACTGAGAAACAGATGAGAATTCGGTTCCTCCACGTCGCAATCAAGTATCCGGGCTTTAGATCCGAGGGAATATGCGAGGTTGGTTGCAATGGTTGTTTTTCCAGTGCCTCCTTTTCCGCTTGCAACACTGATAATCATTGACCGTTATCTCCAGTCAAACCTTCAATTTTTTTCAATTGGGTCAGGAGTTCTTCCAGTTGTGTTTCATTCATTGACGGAGATAATTTCATCAATATTCCCATTCCCTCAGTCGCTTCATGAAACTCACTGGCTGGCATTGAACTTATGAATGCACAATTAACCAAGGGGTTTGTCATGATCTGCTTTTCTGCAAACTCAAAACCGGTCATATCCTGAAGATCTTCATTAACGATCACTAAATCGGGTTTTTCTACTGATATTAATTCCAAAGCTTTTGCACCGGATTCTGCATTATGAGCTGAAATCTCTGATCTGTTCTTAAAATACTCATAAATATTGGAAACAGGACTTTTATCCGGACCGACCCATAACAGCCTGATCATTTTTCTCTTCCTAAATTGTAACATCCGATTGCTGAAATGATCATTTCCCAGAAAAGATTCCTGGATGATAAGCACACCTTCCAAACTCCTCATTATTCCTGTTTTTTTTGTACTGGCAGACACCACACCTGCAGCCCGGCATTAAAAATCTTGGCGTGATGGAATCCCCGTCGGCTAAAACACCTAGAATCTCATCTGTGAGACCGGAAATAAAAGGAATAAGTGCGATACATTCAGTCTCAATTATTGTGGCTGGATGTTCTGAAATAGCACCACAAATAAGAACCGCAACATTCTGTTGAAGCAGCATCTCCAGCAGCAATTGAGGCTTCTGCGCATTAAAAGATTCACTTCGTTTGCTGACAATTTTATTGTTTATAATTTCAGCAATCAAGAGTGTGTCTGCCAAATCAAATACCGGGGAGATCCGATTCTCCCAAACAGTTAGTGCTGTTTTCATCGTAAGGCTACCTCATTTTGATATTCTATATCAGCAATTGATATACCAGGAATGAGAGCAACCCAACGAATCATCAAAAGAAGATTATTAACAGTGGATTATAAAGAGAAAACACTTTCGGGGGAATCGCGAAACAGGAGAAAGGTCGCTGAGTTGCGACCCGGTCGCTGATACAAGTCGCGATTGTGCGACTTTTCAATGATTTTTGATTTTGGTAGGCTATTTAATAATGGGAAGTGAAATTCCCAGTTTTTTAATCTTGCGGAATAGAGTACTTTTATGGATACCTAAATCTGCGGCTGTTGCCAGTCTATTATAATGATTACGTTTGAAGGCAGCCAGAATTGTCTGGGCTTCCATGGACTCCAGTGCATCTTCCAGGGGACTTAGTGAGCCAGACCGGTAGGCTTTCATGGCCAATTCGCTCGGTAGATGCTTAGGTAGAATAATCCCGTCCTGGCAGAGAATAAATGCCCGTTCTATAATGTTTTCAAGTTCTCTGATATTGCCCGGAAAATCATGGGACATCAGAGCCCCCATAGCATCCCTGTCCATACCATCAATGGTTCTGTCACGTAGTATATTCATTCGGGTGATAAAGTTTTCAACGAGCAATGGAATATCCTCTTTGCGGTCACGCAAAGGAGGCAGTTTCAAAAGCACGACATTGATCCTGTAAAAAAGGTCCGGCCTGAAAGCGCCTGTTTCCACTAATTCAGACAGATCTCTATTGGTGGCAGCGATTACCCGCACATCAGAATGGATCGGTTTTACAGACCCCAAAGGGCAGTATTCCTTTTCCTGCAAGACTCGCAATAGCCGAACTTGAAATGCTGAACTGGTGTCACCGATTTCATCCAGAAGGATGCTTCCTTTCTCAGCGGCAGCAAAGTGCCCGAGTTTATTATTGATTGCGTGAGTAAAAGCGCCGGCTTTATGCCCAAAGAGTTCGGATTCCAGCAGGGTGTCCGGCAATGCTCCGCAGTTTATCGCAACAAAGGGCTCGTCTTTACGACGGCTTAAACTATGAATTGCGCGGGCGAGTAGTTCTTTTCCGGTTCCGGTTTCACCCTGAATCAGTATGGTACTATCGCTTTCTGCAACCTGAGGGAGAATTTGAAAGATTTTCTTCATTAATGAACTGCGGCTGACCATATCACCCATCTGGAAGCGATTGTCCAACTCTTTTCTTAATTCCTCCACAAGACTGAGATCCCGGAACGTCTCGACCCCACCTAAAACTTCTCCTTTTTCGTTCTTAAGCAATGAAGTTGAGATTCCAATTGGAATCTTCTTTTTTTCACTGTTGATGATATAAGCAGAATAGCTGTTAACGTCTTTGCCGTTCTGCATGGTTTGTCTCAAGGCGCAATCTTTTTCACATTTACTCGATCGAAAAACCTCCCAACAATGTCTGCCGATCGCTTCGTCACGAGGGACACCGGTAATAGCTTCCGCGGATCGGTTGAATGACATGATAATCCAGTCCTGATCGACTGTAAAAACACCATCCGAAATGCTCTCCAGTATTGTTTCAGTTGTATTCCAACTGATTTTATCTTTCTTGGATTTTTCTATCATTTCAGTTCCATATTACGACTTCGATCAACAGAAAGAACAAAAGAGTGGTTTTTTGTTTTAAAGTACAAATATTGACAGCAGGCGAAATTGTGACTAATTTGCCTCGAAGTGCAAATTGGACGCAAAACGGCCAGATTAAAAAGACAAATGTTGGTGGTAATTTAGGTGAAGTACAAAAAGCCTGTGGGACGGGGGAAAAAAATCCCGGCCAGTTGACTCACTGACCGAGATTTTTTATTTAGTCGTCGAGACCAATGTCCTGCAGGTCTGGCCCAAGGTGAGTTCTTTCGTTTTCACCCAGAATACCTAATGAGAGGCATATCAGCGTCCACATGTGAACCACATGATATCCACCTTCATAATGCTCTGACAGATCATGCAGCTGAGAATGACAGTTGTGACAAGGCGCAATCACGTAGGTTGCTTCGGTTGCCTTAATCTGGTCATCCTTAATTCTGCCATAGCGACGACGTTCGTCTTTTCTGCCTGATTGCAGAAAGCCACCACCACCACCGCAGCAGAAGTTATTAGACATATTCGGCGTCATATCGATAAAATTCTCTTCGCCGACAATCTTTTTAACTGCGTAACGCATATCTTCAGCGGCTTTGTCGCCGAAGGATTTTCTTACCAGCTGGCAGGGATCCTGAAGTGTGAACTTGATTTTCAGGTCCTTGTTCCAATCAGAGTTAACCGGAAGTTTGCCTTCTTTGATCCAGTCGGCGTACTTCATTCTGACGTCTAAAATTTCAAAATTGTGCTTGATATTAAATTTTTGCAGTCCGGCCCGGACTGAGAATAGTTCGTGGCCTCACTCGGTGTTGAGCCAGTATTTCGCCCCCAGGTCGTCGACCCCACTTGCCTTCAGGCGGACATTCTCCTCCCAGAGCTCATCATCAGCCATAAACATAGAGTAGTTCTCAGCTGCCCAACCTTTGGTTGCATAGGTCCAATCTGCACCGACCATGTCGAGAATCTTCCAGAGCGGAACCATCTCATCTTCTTCCATTTGCGGTTCCCGAGAGTTCTGATTCAGAACATAGGTTGCACCTTTTTTGTCAAAAGGGGCCTGCAGGTTTTCCCACCCTTCCTGCTCTTCCTGAACCTCTTCCAGAAGCTCTTCAACAGTTTCCATCACCATCTCACTGGTCAGCCCCATAGCGCTGCCACTGTCATTTTTTCTGGCAGCCATGGCTGATCCAACAATACCCTTGGGCTTTTTATCTGTTGGCCAGGCAGCCCGCATGTTGAACACCAGTTGCGGGATGTTAATTTTCATCGGACAGACATAGATACATCGCATACACATTGTACAGGCCCAGGCCCATGGTGTGGTGGTCAATTCCTCGTCCATCCCCAGGGCGGCCATTCGCAGTACTTTTCGAGGGTCCAGGTCATCAATTCCAGTGGCTGGACATCCCGAAGAACAGGCCCCGCACGTCAGGCAGGCATCAAGATTTCCGCCTTCCGGCAGGATTTCCTTGACCTTGTCCAGGAATCTGCTCTGTTTCTTTCCACTAATTTTGATCGCTGATTCAGCCATCTTTTTTCCTTTGATATTAATGAATGATTCAATATAGGAGAAGTTTTTAAAAAACTTACTCTGCCGGCATATTGTTTAGTTGATCCAGTGTAAACACCGGTCCATCCTTACAAACAAACTTCTCACCGATGTTGCAGCGACCACAGATACCAATTCCGCATTTCATTCGCTTTTCAAGGGAGTTGATAATGTTGTTGTGGTCATACCCAAGTTTGTCTAACACGGGCTGTGTAAATCTGATCATGGCTGGCGGTCCGCAGACAATCGCATACGTATCCGGGTCGGCAGGAGGCGCAAACTTTTCAGCAATGGTGGGCACGAAGCCGACGTTATACTTCCAGTCGGGATCATCCGTGCCATCAACGGTGATATGCATTTTAACGTCACCCGCGGCTTCCCATTCCGCCAGTTCATCTTTATAAAGCAGCAGTTCGGGGGCTCTGGCACCATAAATGACATTAATTTCCTTAAATTTATCTCGATTCGCCAGCATGTATACGATCGATGCACGCAGGGTAGAGAAAGCAAACCCGCCGCCGACTATGACGACGTTTTTCCCTTCCAGGGTTTCCCAGGGATACCAGTTCCCCAGGGGTCCTCGTACGCCCATGACGTCACCGACTTTCATATCATGCATAAAGCCTGTCACCAGCCCGGTTTTGTTGACTGTAAACTTAATAAATCCTTTTTCTGTCGGAGAAGAGGCGATACCGATGGGAACTTCACCCTTCCCGGTGATGGACAGTTCAGCAAACTGTCCAGCCTTATACGCAAACTTCTCTTCATCTTCAGGATTCAGGAAGACAAGCTTGAATGTTTTCAACATCCTGTCTTCCGTTTCAGTAACAATCTCGTCTATCCGAACTGGATAAGGCAAATATGGATTTTGCACTGTATTTCTCCTTATTCTATTTCTCGATTAAGCGGACTGATAATAGTTCATTTTATCACAAACAGTTCGAATATCAATATTAACGGGACACAGCCTGATACAGCGGCCACAACCGACACACTGAATTCCGGCTTCATACTTATCTACATAATACTTCAATTTGTGCATGAAACGTTGTCTGACACGTTGCACCTTACTGGGTCTTGGATTATGTCCGGATCCCTCAAGGGTGAACAGTGGATACATGCAACTGTCCCAGTTTCGCATCCGCTTGCCGTCTGTGCCCTGATTTTCATCCTGAATATCGAAGCACCAGCAGGTCGGGCAACTGAATGTACAGGTCCCGCAGTTCAAGCAGGAAAAAGCCACATCATCCCAAAATTCTGCACTGAAAAGCTCTGTCGTCTTCTGATCTTTCAGTTTTGATGAGTCAAGCTTCACGCTGATTTTTTTCTCTGCAGCCTGTTTTTTTCCTTCAAAATCGGCACCTTCTGCAGCTGTATCCCAACCTGCAGATTTTGCCAACGCCTCACCTTTTTCGGTAATCACCTGACAGGTAAAGCCTCCCTCTTCCTGAGAAAGCAGCAGGTCCAGACCATTATCGCTATAGGGTCCACCACCGGCAGAAGTACAAAAACAGGTACTATCCGGATCATCACAGGCCAGCCCGACGAAAGTACTCGCTTCGTATGGCTTAACCCAGTACGGATCCTTGTATTCCGGACTATCAAAATTTCTTTGAACCAATAAAAAAGACGCCGCATCACAGGGTCTGATACCAAACACCGCTGCAGGCTTTTCATCAGTTGCAACTTCTTTCATTATATGGTGATCATCTTTAGTCTCATCCGTAGTGTATTCAAACATCACCTGGGATTGAGGGTAGACGACCGATTTTGCAGACAAATGAGTGTTTTTTAAGCTCATGTCAGGGCTCTCACCCTGGCCGAACTGTTTAAACGCATGGGAATCCTGATTTTCAAACGGCCCGAACATCCGGTAGCTACCGTTTAGTTTTTCCAACCCCTTTTCCCATCCTTCATTGTCAATTTTTATAAGCTTCATCACTTTTGCCTTATTAAAATTGTTTATCGCCTGATCAACAGGCTTCAAAATTCGTGTTAGGGATCGTTCATAAATAACTTAACCTAATCTGTTTGCATAAGTCCTAAAAAGACTGGACCTTTTGCAAACTGAAGGTGAAGTAATTTTTGAGCCGACACTTACTTAATGAATTCCTGTGGATCTTCAGGTTTAAAAGAATCAAGGGGTGGACGCTCATCCATTGTGAGACCAGCCTCCCAATTAAACATTTCAAAACAGTCTTTATCCAGTTTTTTGGTAAAGACTCGCATATTGATTCCAACCGGGCAGGCTCTTTCGCATGATCCGCAATCTGTACAACGTCCTGCGCAGTGGAAGGCTCTCAGGAAATGAAACGTTCTGGTATCAGTTTCGTCATCAGATTTTCCGACCCATTGCGGTCGTGAATCATCGACAAAGCAGGATGGGCAATAGCACAGCGGACAAGCGTTTCGACAAGCGTAACACCTGATGCAGTTGGAGAGCAGATCGTCAAAATAGGCCCATTTATCTGCCTGGGGCATCTCTTCAACCTGACGCTCATCTGCGAACCGGTCTATACCGGTCTGTTCCTCTACCAGATCACCAGCCAGTTCATCATATACAACTGGATTACGGTGCAGGCAAACGGCACAGTTCTTCTGCAGAACCTCATCTTTCCCGAATATTTTTTCTTCACTGTTACTTTTTACGATAATCTTCCCGTCTTGTTCCTCCACCGTCTCTATCTCTCCAGAAACGAGTGTGGCGATCTTCCTTTTATCAATCATCCCTTTGCAGGGAACACCGATGATGACGAGTTGATCTCTCTTGATCTTGTTCTCAATGATGTGAGTATTGATATTCCTTGTATCGCAACCTTTGGCGATAATACCTATTTTTTCCGTTCTGTCGGTCAAATAAGTAGTGAGGTTAATACCACAGTTACTGTCCCACACCAGATTTTTAACATCTTCCGGGCTTTTAACCATGCAGGGTTCGTTCATCATAGGCATGGATCCTTTACGGAAGCCAATCACCATATCAACTTTACCCTCACTCAGAAGGCTGGTTGATATCTCCCTTATCTTATCTATATATCCAAGCATGTCTATTTACCTTTATCCGGTCTTTTTAACGAAATTTTTGCTGGGGCCCAGTGCTTTGACAGACTCTGTAACCGTATTTACCACATCAATGAACTTGTTTGCTTCTGCTGATGAAATCCATGAAAAATGCAAGCGGTCTTTTTCGACCCCCATATGTTCCATTAGATTGGTCAAAAGTGCGAACTTTCGACGAGCATAGTAATTACCTTCCAGGTAATGGCAGTCTCCAGGGTGTCAACCAGACACCCAGACACCATCCGCACCTTTCATAAAAGCAGACAAAACGAACTTCGGGCTCATCCTCCCTGTACAGGGGATTCTTATGACCCTGATGTTTGGCGGGTACTGCATCCGACTGACACCCGCCAGATCCGCAGCACCGTAGCTACACCAGTTGCATAGGAAAGCCATGATTTTTGGTTCCCAATTTGACATTTTTGTTATCTCCCAAAAATTTTGGATATTTGAAGCGGGTTATGATCCGAACCCAAAATCGGATTCTAAGGCCATAACCCCATTTAATTAATCAACAATCGATTTCAATCTCACTAAGCGACATCGATCATCGCAAATATCTGGTCATTGTCATAGCCCTTCAGATTGATGGCACCAGAGCGACAAGATGACACACAAAGTCCGCAGCCCTTACAGAGAGCGGAATTAATTTCAGACTTACCGATGAACCGTCCTTCCGTCATCAGAGATGGAGCAGAATATGGACAGATCGAAGAACAGATACCGCAACCACTACAGGTCATTACATTAACAGAAGCCACTTCACCGTTGGTCATGACTGTCCCCTGAGCGAGCAGTGTGACTGCTCTGGAGGCCGAAGCCTGTCCCTGTGCAACCGACTCATCAATTGATTTAGGATAGTGTGCAAGTCCGCAAAGGAATACCCCGTCTGTAGCGAATTCTGAGGGTCCAAGTTTGGCATGCCGTTCGATGAAGAAGTTCTCACTATTGATCGGCACCTTAAAGAACTGTCCCAGTTGCTCCTGGTTGTTCGGTGTAATTGCGGAAGCCAGTGTCAGCACATCTGCCTCAATCTCCATCGGGCGTCCCAGGACGTGATCGGTTATCATCACCATCACCTTTCCGTCTTTCACTGCTACGGCCGGTTTATTGTCAATGGAGTAACGCACGAATATCACCCCGGCCTTTCTTGCTTCCTTGTAAATAAGCTCGCGCTCACCATAGGTCCGAATGTCACGGTACAGTATAAAGACACGGGCTTCCGGATTTCTACGCTTCATTTCCAAGGCGTTTTCGATGGAATGCGTACAACAAACTCTTGAACAATATGGACGCTCAGGCTCACGTGAACCTACGCACTGAATAAACACAGCACAGTTGACATCATTCAGAGACGGATCATTATCAAGCAGCTTTCTATCCATATCCAGACTGGTCAGAATCCTGGGATCATCACCATAACAGTACTCACTAGGCTTATATTCTTCAGCACCTGTCGCCAGGGCAGCTATACCATGATCCAGCTTGATCTCTTCAGTCCCGTTACTGATGGTAGACTGGAAGTTTCCAACAAATCCCTCCACAGCAGTCAATGAACTGTTCATGTGGATCTTGATGTTCTCTTCGGCCTCAACCTGTTTTGTCAATGTTGACAGGAGTTCGGGAATGCTTTCGCCTTTCCATGTTTTGTACAGGTGCTGGGCCTGTCCACCCATTTTATCTGTTTTTTCAACCAGATGGGTCTCGTATCCCTGTCGTGCCAGGCTCATTGCGGCTGACATACCGGAAATTCCAGCGCCAACAACCAGTGCGGTCGGATTGACATCCAACTGTGCTTCGGCCAAAGGCGCTTTCAGTCCGACTTTGGCAACAGCCATGCGAACCAGATCCTTGGCTTTTTGAGTGGCCAGTTCCGGATTATTTTTATGCACCCAGGAAGCATGGTTTCTGATATTGACCATCTCAAACAAATATTTGTTCAAGCCGGCGTTGATCAAGGTTTCCTGGAACAGCGGCTCATGTGTTTTTGGCGTACACGCCGACACAATAATCCGGTTCAGGTTGTTCTCCTTGATAATCTGCGTCATATTCTGCTGGGTATCCTGGGAACAGGAGTAGAGATTTTCAGTCACATATTCCACATAGGGCAGCGTTGATGCGTACTCTACAACAGAGGGCACGTTCACCACACCTGCGATATTGATTCCGCAGTCACAGACAAAGACACCGATCCGAGGCCTTTCACCGTTGACATTGATTTCGGGAATGACCTCTTTGGTTTTGGTCAGCGTGTTCCGTGCTGAAATCAGGAGTTCACCGGCAGATGTTGCAGCGGCACTCGCATCAACAACAGCCTGGGGGATGTCCTTGGGTCCCTGAAAGGCACCAGCAACAAAGACACCCGCTCTGGATGTCGCCACCGGCGCCAGACTTGACGTCTTGGCGAAACTTCCGGGGGTCATCTCAATATTGAACATCTTGGCCAGTTCTTTCATTTCAGGAGGTGTTTCAAGACCCACTGCCAGAACCACCATATCAAAGTCATCCACAACCAGATCACCATTATCCTTGACGTACCGGAGCATGAGATTGTCAGTTTCTGCGTCTACATCGATAGTATGCACGCGGGTGCGGACAAATTTAACCCCATGTTTGTTTTTTGCGTCTTCGTAATACTTCTCAAAATCTTTTCCAAAGGTCCGCATATCCATATAGAAAATGGTCACATCCAGATCCGGGTCATGCTCTTTGGCGATAACCGCTTCCTTAATCGAATACATACAGCAAACTGAGGAGCAGTATTCGTTGTCGCAATTATTGTCTTCCCTGGATCCGACACATTGGAAAAATGCAATCTTCTTCGGTTCCTTGTGATCAGAAGGCCGAACCACATGCCCTTCAAACGGTCCTGAAGCAGACAGAAGCCTTTCAAACTGCAGAGATGTGACAACATTTGGCAGTTTCCCATATCCGTAGAAATCCATTTGGGACGGATCAAACGGAGAGAAACCCGTTGAAAGAACAATTGACCCTACATCGACTTGCTGTTCACAGCCTTTTTCCTGATGGGTTTCAACAGTCAGGGCACTGGCACCACAGGCCTTGACACACTCCATACACTCGCAACAGACCATACAGTCCAGACACTTATTGGCGTCTGCCCTGGCTTGCTCTTCCGTTAACCCAAGTTCAACCTCGTTGAAACTGGAGAGTCGCTCTTCCATGGGAATCCGGTTCATATGAATCCGGGGAACCAGTTCTACTTTATCCGGAATCGGATTAAAATCCTGCTGGGGAACCTCAAGGGGTTTCCGGTCAGATTTCATATCCTCACCCTTAATATATCTGGAGATGGAAATCGCGGCTTCATGTCCTGCGCCAACAGCTGCGATAGCGATTGAAGCACCTGTTTCCGCATCACCGCCGGCAAAAACACCTTCTCTTGAAGTCTGATAGGTAACCTGATCAACGTCAAAATCACCCCATTTATTCAGCTCAACTCCCTCTTTACCGGTCATACACGATGTGTCTGTCTTCTGACCGATCGCGGGAATCATAATATCGGCATCAACAACAAATTCACTGCCTTCAACGGGCACCGGCCGTCGTCGTCCACTGGCATCAGGCTCTCCCAATTCCATCCGAATACATTTAATCCCAACAACCTTGCCGTCTTTTTCAACCATCTCCACCGGCGCTCTCAGGAACTGAATATCGATACCTTCTTCCAAAGCATCTTCGATTTCCTCATCCCTGGCCGGCATCTCTTTTTGAGTCCGACGGTACAGGATACTGACTTTATCCGCACCCATCCGCAGTGCTGTTCTGGCAGCATCAATGGCAACGTCTCCGCCACCGACAATGGCCACATTGCCTTTGACTTCTTTCAGATCACCCAGAGCTGCATCTTTTAAAAATTTCACGCCGGAAACAACACCTTCCAGATCTTCACCCGGGATGCCCATCTCCATGTTTTTGTGACAGCCAATCCCGATAAACACGGACTTAAACCCATCATCGAACAGGCCATCTATCGTAATATCCTTACCCCAGGCAGTATTGTACTTTATTTCGACGCCCAACTTCTTAATCCAATCTATCTCATTTTCGATGATCGCAGGGGGCAATCGATAATCCGGGATACCAACCCGCAGCATACCACCACCCACGGGCAACGCTTCGTATATGGTGACCTTAAATCCGTCCAGAGCGAGAAAATAGGCAGCAGTCAAACCAGCCGGACCGGCACCGATAATCGCAACTTTTTCATCTCTCGTTGTAATCTCAGGGACTTCCAATTCATTGAGATCAACCTGATCTGCTGCAAACCGCTTCAATGTACAGATTGAAATGGAAGATTCCACATCCTGTCTCCGACAGGCATCCTCGCATGGATGGGGGCAGACCCGACCGATGATGCCGGGCATGGGTAGCGCCCTGGTGATTACCTCCAGTGCTTCTTTATATTTTCCTTCGCCAATCATAGACACATAACCATGTGCGTTGACTGAACCGGGACAGGCATTCGTACAAGGAGAAAGATCCTTTTTGGTAATGGAAAAGGCACCTGGTACCGCTTGAGCGTATGGCCTGTAAGTCGCGTTTCTGTTACCGACCCCTTGCTCAAATGAACTGGGCAGTGAGACCGGACAGGCGGTGGCACAATCACCACAACCGGTACATTTATCAATATCGATATAGCGTGCGCTTTGGTCCAGGGTGACTTTAAAATTTCCTTCTTCTCCCGAAACTTCTTTAATATCTGACAGAGTATGTAACTCAATATTCAGATGCCGGCCGACCTCGACCAGTTTTGGAGAAATAATTCACATCGCGCAGTCGTTAGTGGGAAAGGTCTTGTCGAGTTGCGACATCGCCCCCCCAATTGAAGGACTTTTTTCTACCAGATGCACGTAATATCCAGAATCAGCCAGATCCAGTGCTGATTGCATACCGGTAATACCGCCTCCCACAACCATTACCGAGCCTATTACATCTTTTGACATTGTTTTATTCTCCCGTAGAATTTAATTGCAAATACGGTAATACGCTTCCAAAACGAAGCGAAAAAAAGTATATCACAGTCAGTCGTTAATTTATGTTTTGTTTTTTAGTTTTGTGTCTCACGTTTTCTCTTTACGTGTCTCACATTACCACCCTTTTTTAATCAGGAAAAACAGAAAAAAAAGAAAAACATTGATTTAAACAGTACCTCAACAATTTATCCAAGTTTTTAATGACTATCTCCATTTCCTTTAGGCACCATTGTCACCGATACCTGCAGACGATTGAAACGTTATTCTGGAAGTTGGATAATCAAATTCAAGTCAACAGCCACCAATTGGATTTACGAGAACGCTTATTATTTCAATTTCCCGACAAATAACCGTAATCGCAGCCTAGTAGATGGTTTCCCTGTTTCGGAGAGTTCTCCCACCGACTGAAATCAACCTGATTTTTATTCATTTTCAGGTGAAAATCAAATCAGCTTTCCAAGCGTCATTTTTAAACAGAAAACTCGGTAATGCACTCATACTAAACCTAGGTAGGCAAGCTATCGCAAATTCCAAATCATCTTGTCAATAAGAATAATATAAATATATTGTTTTAGATGATTCTGTTTTTAATGCACAAAGCAGGGAAAACAGAATTTGTGATTTATATTGTTTTGTATTTTCAAGATACAACCGAAAAACATGATAATAAATCAGAAAAATACGATTCGTCTGGCCTGCAGATAAAAACTAGCATCTTTTATGATTTAACTTCATTATTTTTGTCTTCAATTGCATTAAATACCACAGTGGCGCTGCACTATAACGAACAAATCATGTTCTTGAATTGTGGCCCCGATTGCAAAAAGGCCATTTTTGCAACCTCCTTTTCTCCCTGGAGTAGCTAAATTATTTAAATCATTGTTCTTTTCAAATACAACAACGATCATTAGACAGACTTGATCTCATCGAACCCCGGCCACAAAGCGTATACAATCACAAAACTTGATCCTCCAGGTTTTGTCTAAATACGCAATGTCTATTTCGGTGGATATAACCTAATTACAAATGATTAGAATCAGATTAATCCTTCGAGCTCAAGATAGAAAAGCATCCAAACGCTTTTCCCCGCTAAACTTGCAAAATGATAAATGATCTGTTTGAGACACATCGTCCCTAAAAATAGCAAACAATTTCATTTTAAAGTATTGATAGACACAGGATAATGTATCTAGTCACAAGCCAGGCGGTGCAAACAGGTTAATGAAAAAAGGATATCAGACTGAATCAGTGGGCATTGTCATTAACTTAAGGATTATTAGAAGACAGAGTGTCTGTTATGGACCCGTTGCAATTGCTTGGAGGCGTTTTTAAATGATCTTAACGAAATTGAGCGCCCGAAATCCCGCCTGTTTCAGCACTGAATCGCGAGACTCGCAGCGAGAACGAGTTCGGGAATTCAGCGAAAGCAAGCTGCGAAACTTGCAGCAGCGGCTTATAGATCATCTTAAAACCTGCCCGCAATTGAAACGGGACCATATCAGACACGGGACTTGGTGCTTAAGTTAATGAATCAGTAGGTATTGAATTTCAAGAACTACTGGTGGAGTAGCGGAGATATCAACCATTTAACCAAAATTTTCCCATGTCCAAAGAAAACTGGCCGATATGAGGTGGCGGATGGACGGATTTCAAAATGGTGCCAGAATATGCACCCGCAGGTTACGATTCCTTAACGAAAGCGATTGTCGGAGCGGTGGGTCTTCACTTTACCTTGTAGAGCTTCATACCACCCCAACCGATCCGCGGGGTGCTGATCGAATTCAGGCAGGTAAGGTTTGATATCTATGAGTGGTGTGCTATTTAAAATATCAACATTCTCAATCTGCAGTGTATTGCCCTGAACTTCGTTGAGTTTCACAATTGAAAGGCCAATTGGGTTCGGCCTTTTGGCGCTCGGGTGGCAAATATGCCGTGCTCTTTTGTGTCCAGAAAAGGCGTCACCACAAGCGCAGAAGATTGCACTTTATGTAGATGGTACAGCAGGATGATATGTGAGAATCCTTCCAAATCAAGTAGGCCCTGGACAAATTCATCATAAATCTTAATCGTCCCCTGAATTCCTTGCGCTCCTGTGGGTTGAATCGGCATCCCCTTAATATCATTAAAGGGAGAATGAACTAAACCTATAGATTGGAAGGTTATCTCCATCACTAATTCCTAATGGGCGCAACCACCACCATGTCCATGACCCTGACAGGTGTGCTGCATGGTGAATTCTGCCAGCCCCTTTGTCGTTAAAACATCGAGGTTCTCTTTGATTGTTTTGGCGGTCGCTTGAAAAACCCTGATCCCTGCCTGATTCAGCTTCATCAGGGCGCCACCACCAATACCAGAGACCACAATAAAATCTAGCTTGACATCTGCAAATGACATCAAAGGGTTACAAGCCCCAGACTCATGATGTTCATTTTGATTAGGAATAGATTGCAACTCAGCAGTATCAGTGTCGTAAACCATAAAGCCCGGAGCTGATCCAAAATGACCATGAACAATACTGTCCAGTCCTTGATTGTCCTCAACCGGCATACAAATTCTCATTATTTTTCTCCTTAAATTCTCAAATGAGTTCTGAACCCGAGAGTTCAGAATCCTTTCCAAATCAACCGAAAAGGGTTTTCCGGTCGATTCAGGTCGCTATCAGGTATCCAGAAAACAAACTCCCATCACTTTGTAAGCAGTTCGTTAATGGCGCTGGCTGCCCGGCGCCCTTCACCCATTGCGAGAATGACCGTTGCCGCTCCCAGGACGATATCACCGCCGGCAAATACGTTTGTCATGGATGTTTCCTGTTTTTCATCCACTACGATATTCCCCCAACGATTAACTTCGATCTGTTTTGTAGTTTGTGGAATTAATGGATTACTGCCGTTTCCGATAGAAACGATGGCTGTATCAACCTCCAGAACGAATTCACTGTTTTCAATTACAACAGGTCTGCGACGTCCTGAATCATCCGGTTCGCCCAGTTCATAGCGTAGGCATTCGATCCCATTCACCCGTCCGTCGTCGTCCCCGAGAATCCGTTTGGCATTTTGCAGAAAATAAAATTCGATGCCTTCCTCTTTCGCATGTTCGATCTCTTCATTTCTGGCCGGCATCTCATTTTCGGTTCTGCGGTAGACCACATAAACCTCTTCTGCACCCAGACGTTTCGCCATTCGCGCTGCATCCATGGCCACATTCCCACCGCCAAAAACGGCAACCTTTTTGGATTCGTATATAGGGGTGTCAGCGTTTTCACGGTCATAGGCACGCATCAGATTTGCCCGGGTCAAATATTCATTAGCAGAGAATACACCAATCAGGTTTTCACCCTCAACTCCCATAAAAATTGGCAATCCCGCTCCCGAACCAACAAATGCGGCATCGTAACCATCCTTTTTCAGCAGGTCTTCCAATTTTCTGGTTTTACCCACAACAAAATTGGTCTTGAATTCCACACCCATGGAGGTCAATGTTCTGACTTCCTGATCAATAATGGTATTTGGCAGACGGAATTCAGGTATTCCATAACGGACCACACCCCCCGGCTTATGAAAGGCTTCAAAAATAGTTACTGCATGACCTTCCCGGCGCACGTCCGCCGCAACAACCAGACCGGCAGGGCCGGCCCCGATCACTGCAACTTTTTTACCTGTTTCCGGTTTAACTTCAGGAATTTTGACACTCCCGTTAGCTTGCTCCCAATCGGCAGCGAATCTCTCCAACCGGCCGATGGAAACCCCTTTGGCAACATCCTTCAACGACTTACTTACGGTACAAGGTTGCTGACACTGTACTTCCTGAGGACAGACACGTCCGCAGATCGCCGGTAAAAGGCTGGACTGTTTGATCACATCAATAGATTTCTGAAACTCGCCATCAGCAATATGCTGAATGAAACCTGGTATATCGATTTTTACAGGGCACGCTTCAATACAGGGCCTTTTTTTACACTGAGTACACCGCAAAGCCTCTAATTTTGCTTGTTCTTCAGAATATCCCAGGGCGACTTCATCCAAATTTCCAATTCGCACGATAGGGTCCTGGGCGGGCATATCCTGTACAGGAATTCCAATTCTTTGCTTTGCTTTCATTGTATCTTTTTGGGGCAGATACTCTTCAAGCAGAGTTTTTGCAGTCTCTTTTAATTCTTCAGGACGCTTATGGCTCATTAGCTGTTCTCCTTATTTTCTATTTGCTTATCAAGATTGCATTTGTGTTTGGCCGAGGCTTCCTGACCTCGATAGGCGCCCAACCTTGCGATCATATTATCAAAATCAACCAAATGGCCATCAAACTCAGGCCCGTCAACACAGACAAATTTCACAGCGTCACCCACATTCACGCGACATCCACCACACATTCCGGTTCCATCCACCATGATGGTATTCAAAGATACCTGTGTAAAAACCTTATAGGGTCGTGTTGTTTCTGCGCAGAATTTCATCATGATGGGTGGACCGATAGCGATTGCCATTTCAGGCTTGGGATCCCGCTCGCAGAGCTCTTTTAATGGTTCAGTCACCAATGCTTTCCGGCCATATGAGCCATCATCGGTGCAGATAATCAGTTCATCGGCAATATCAGTCATCTCTTTTTCGAGGATGATCAGCTCCTTGGTCCGAGCTCCTATGATTATGACAACGTGATTTCCGGCTGCTTTCATCGCCTTAGCAATGGGATGCATGGGAGCCACACCGATTCCACCACCAACACAAACGACCGTCCCAAAATTATCGATATGCGTCGGCGTACCCAATGGCCCGACAAGATTCTCAATATTGTCGCCTTCATTGAGCCTTGCAAGGTCAGTAGTCGTTTTGCCAACAATTTGGAATATGATCGTGATAGAGCCTTCATTTTCGTCTGCATCAGCAATCGTCAAAGGAATTCGTTCCCCGAAATCACTATCAAGCTGTAACATAATAAATTGGCCAGGCAATCGCTCTTCAGCAATGTTGGGTGCCTCAATCCTCATCAAGAAAACATCGTCCGATAGCTGATTTTTGAATAGAATTTTATTCATTTTTCTTTTCTGCTGAAGTTAAAAAATAAGACCAGACACTGCCCTATCAGTCTTTGACGGCTGAAAGAGAAAAAACCATATCGAAGATTTAATCAGGCAAAGATCAGTTTTGGTCATTTAAAAAGAATAGTTGTAGCCGTTTGATTACGTTAGCATTATTCCATGTAATGGTTTTGAAGGCATATGTCTTTTTCCTGATACAAGTCAAGTCGGCCACTATAGAATGGAATAAGCAACTGAATATATGTAAAAATGTAAGTTTATGGGCCCTGAAAATAATTGTGTTTGGGTGTCTGCCTGCCCCCAAGAAAAAGACCAGAGAAAAGTCGCCTATTTCACCTGAACCAGCAGATCAGGTCCACGAAAGCAATTTTTGAATAATCATTGTGAGCCTGGTTCTTTAGTGAAGATCAGGGCAGAAGCAACAAACTGACTAAAATTAAATAAGATCTCACCTACAGGCGCATAGAAATACTGGGTTAACGCGGTTTAAGGATCTGTCGAAACCTATGGAACAGGCCTAGGAGAGGATTAGAATGTCAGTCCGTTGACTTCCATTCAATAACCACCTATCCCACAGGTAAATCTAGACACCCTATTTTGTCTTGAGACACAATAGCTCACACAATTATCTGCCGATCAGCCATTAGCAGTCTGTTCCTGTTTATACTGTTCAAATGCATCTCTGACCGTACCACCGTTTACCAGGAATATACTGATTCCCTGTGCAGACATCACGTTCATCACTTTGGGTCCGATTCGGCCGGTAACAACCACTTCGGCACCTGCGTCGATCAATCTCTGAGAATTCTTAACCCCGACACCTCTCCCCGAGACTTTCCCCTCCTCATTCGTCAGAACAGTCTTCAATTCATCATCCAATCGAATGAGGATGAAGTATTCAGCCCTCCCGAACTGCAGGTCCACTTCACTGTCCAGGTTAGGGCCCTTTGCTGTAATGGCAATCTGTTGCGGCTGGCGGATCTGCTCTGTTGACAACTTTTTTGGGGCTATCTCAATTTTCGGATCAAAACAAGTAGGGTTGCAAAACTGAATCTGCCCGCCTTCAAGTCGGATCGCTTTTCCTGTGACCAAAGCTTCAGCCACTTTTTTACGCGCTGAAACCAGGATCCTGCCGACCGTTTGTCGGGAAACGCCCATACGCGTGGCCACTTGCTCCTGATATAAATTCTCCAAATCCGCTAACCGTATCGCTTCAATTTCATCGAATGTCAGTGAAACCTCTTCGAGAGAACACATCTTGATTCCAGCCGGTTTGAACCACTTTACATCCGGTATTGAATCTATTCGCCGCAATGTCTTTGGCCTGGTCATGTTTGTTCACTCGATAATAATTTTATTTCAAGCATATGCTCATTACGTGTCAATATCATAAATCGGCTTCTGCCTTCCTAGCAACCAAAAACAGTTCTTTACACATCAGAGCATGCCCATGCTTTTTCCACAGCAGCTTCCGGGTCCGCCGCAACCTGCCTGTTCAGGGTTAACACCACAACACCCGACTCCATCGGGAGACCCCATACTTCCTTTGCTGACGCCAGATAGAGATGAGGGTACCGAAAGTTCCCTTTTCAGGCTACTGCTTCCACAGGCCGGGCACTCCGGTTGAGCACTTGAACCTGAAACCAGAACTTCTAGTCGTTCGCCACAGGCGGTGCATGAAAATTCGAATATTGGCATTGAATCACTCCGTCGATAATTGAAAGTTACGATTGAATTTTGTGACAGGTTCGGATATTTCGAGAATTAGGCCAGTCTTATTTTAGGATACCTTTGATCCGGCCATAATCTTTTAGAATTGGCATATGCCCATATAATGTCAATGCAAATATTTAAACAATCAAACATTACAGATAGTTTGGTGAAACAGAAGATTTTGAGTTATTTGGAAATAATCAAATATGGGTATTACACCATCAATATTTTTATAAATTCCTTTGTAACTTTTAAGTAACAAACTAAGCAGATATGCCTTCAACCAATTGTAACCCAAAAGCTTCTGCTTGTTTTTTCAAATTCCGCAATTTTCGTTTTCGATGGTTTTCTTCTGCAACAGCAAAGAC